>Ga0160444_100152_pt1 | contig 69363 bp, 30 predicted proteins | sample HID1972K_E1MG_FD_108232 | JGI IMG/M metagenome (GOLD analysis project Ga0160444, IMG submission 108232) | Enriched pill bug-associated microbial communities from UW Madison campus, WI, USA - HID1972K_E1 MG | ecosystem: Host-associated > Arthropoda: Insects > Digestive system > Unclassified ... | reverse complement strand
CCGGTCAACCCGTTGATCGGCACCACGGTGCGTCTGGAATACCTGGGGGCGATCCACTGCACCCATTGCGGGCGCAAGACCAAAACCAGTTTCAGTCAGGGCTATTGCTACCCGTGCATGACCAAGCTGGCGCAGTGCGACCTGTGCATCATGAGCCCGGAGCGTTGCCACTATGACGCCGGCACCTGCCGCGATCCGGCGTGGGGCGAGCAGTTCTGCATGACCGATCACGTGGTTTACCTGTCCAATTCGTCGGGCATCAAGGTTGGCATCACCCGTGCAACGCAACTGCCGACCCGCTGGATCGATCAGGGCGCGTGTCAGGCCTTGCCGATCATGCGCGTTTCGACGCGGCAGCAGTCGGGCTTCGTTGAAGATTTGTTCCGCAGCCAAGTGGCCGACAAAACCAACTGGCGTGCATTGCTCAAGGGCGATGCGGCGGCGGTGGATCTGGCGCAGGTGCGTGACCAGTTATTTGAAAGCTGCGCCGAAGGCCTGCAAGGTTTGCAGGAGCGATTCGGCCTACAAGCTATTCAGACGATTGCCGATGTAGAACCTCTCGAAATCCGCTATCCGGTCGAGCAATACCCGGCCAAAATCGTCAGCTTCAACCTGGACAAGAACCCGATTGCCGAAGGCACCCTGTTAGGGATCAAGGGCCAGTACCTGATCTTCGATACCGGCGTGATCAACATTCGCAAGTACACGGCTTATCAGCTCGCCGTGCATCAATAAGGACTTCAGCATGCGCACCGAACAACCGAAGATGATTTATCTGAAGGACTATCAGGCGCCCGAGTACCTGATCGACGAAACACACCTGACCTTCGAGTTGTTCGAGGATCACAGCCTGGTGCACGCGCAGTTGGTGATGCGCCGCAACCCGGCCCGTGGCCCGGGCCTGCCACCGCTGGTGCTCGATGGTCAGCAACTGGAGTTGCTCTCGGTGACCCTGGCCGATAAAGAGCTTGGCGCTGCTGACTATCAATTGTCCGAGAATCATCTGACCCTGCAGCCGACCACGGAAACGTTCACGGTCGACACCAGCGTCAAGATCCACCCGGAAACCAACACCGCACTGGAAGGCCTGTACAAGTCCGGCACGATGTTCTGCACCCAGTGCGAAGCGGAAGGTTTCCGCAAGATCACCTATTACCTCGACCGCCCGGACGTGATGAGCAAGTTCACCACCACCGTGGTCGCCGAGCAGCACAGCTATCCGGTGCTGCTCTCCAACGGCAACCCGATCGCCTCGGGCCCGGGCGAAGACGGCCGGCACTGGGCAACCTGGGAAGATCCGTTCATGAAACCGGCGTACCTGTTCGCGCTGGTGGCCGGTGATTTGTGGTGCGTTGAAGACAGCTTCACCACCATGACCGACCGCAACGTCGCATTGCGCATCTACGTCGAGCCGGAAAACATCGACAAGTGCCAGCACGCGATGACCAGCCTGAAGAAGTCGATGCGCTGGGACGAAGAGGTTTACGGTCGCGAGTACGATCTGGACATCTTCATGATCGTCGCCGTCAACGATTTCAACATGGGCGCGATGGAGAACAAAGGCCTCAACATCTTCAACTCCAGCGCCGTACTGGCCCGCGCCGAAACCGCGACCGACGCCGCGCACCAGCGCGTTGAAGCGATCGTCGCGCACGAATACTTCCACAACTGGTCGGGCAACCGCGTGACCTGCCGCGACTGGTTCCAGCTGTCGCTGAAGGAAGGCTTCACCGTATTCCGCGATTCCGGTTTCTCCGCCGACATGAACTCGGCCACGGTCAAGCGCATTCAGGATGTGGCGTACCTGCGGACTCACCAGTTTGCTGAAGATGCAGGTCCCATGGCCCATGCCGTGCGTCCGGACAGCTTCATCGAGATTTCCAACTTCTACACCCTGACCGTGTACGAAAAGGGTTCGGAAGTGGTTGGCATGATCCATACCTTGCTCGGCGCCGAAGGCTTCCGCAAGGGCAGCGATCTGTACTTCGATCGCCACGACGGTCAAGCGGTCACCTGCGACGATTTCATCAAAGCGATGGAAGATGCCAACGGCGTCGACCTGACCCAATTCAAGCGCTGGTACAGCCAGGCCGGTACACCGCGTCTGGCAGTGAGCGAGTCTTATGACGCCGCCGCGAAAACCTACAGCCTGACCTTCCGCCAGAGCTGCCCGGAAACCCCGGACAAAGTTGAAAAACTGCCGTTCGTGATTCCAGTCGAACTCGGCCTGCTCGACAGCAAAGGCAACGAGATTGCCCTGCGTCTTAGCGGCGAAGCAGCGGCGCAAGGCACCACCCGCGTGATCTCGGTGACCGAAGCCGAGCAGACGTTTACCTTCGTTGACATCGCCGAACAGCCGCTGCCATCGCTGCTGCGCGGCTTCTCGGCGCCGGTGAAGCTGAGCTTCCCGTACAACCGCGATCAATTGATGTTCCTGATGCAGCACGACAGCGACGGCTTCAACCGCTGGGATGCCGGTCAGCAACTGTCGGTGCAGGTCCTGCAAGAGTTGATCGGCCAGCAGCAGAAGGGCGAGAGCCTGAAACTCGATCCGCGTCTGGTCTCGGCACTGCGTACGGTGCTGTCGGACGAATCGCTGGATCAGGCGATGGTCGCTGAAATGCTCTCGCTGCCAGGTGAGGCGTACCTCACTGAAATCAGCGAAGTGGCTGACGTCGATGCGATCCATATCGCCCGTGAGTTCGCACGCAAGCAATTGGCCGAAGGGTTGTTCGAGGCGCTGTGGCTGCGTTATCAGGCCAACCGCGACCTGTCGAAGAAAACCCCGTACGTGGCCGAGGCCGAGCACTTTGCTCGTCGCGCGCTGCAGAACATTGCGCTGTCTTATCTGATGCTCAGTGGTAAGCCGGAAGTACTGGCGGCGGCGCTGGAGCAGTTCGAAGCGGCCGACAACATGACCGAGCGCCTGACTGCGCTGGCGGTACTGGTCAACTCACCGTTCGAAGAGCAGAAGGCGTTGGCGCTGGCCAGTTTCGCCGAGCACTTCAAGGACAACCCGCTGGTCATGGATCAGTGGTTCAGCGTGCAGGCCGGGAGCACTCTGCCAGGCGGTCTGGAGCGCGTGAAAGCGTTGATGCAGCACCCAGCGTTCAACATCAAGAACCCGAACAAGGTGCGTGCGCTGGTCGGCGCGTTCGCCGGGCAGAACCTGATCAACTTCCATGCGGCGGATGGTTCGGGTTATCGCTTCCTCGCGGATCTGGTGATTGAGTTGAACGGGTTCAACCCGCAAATCGCTTCTCGCCAATTGGCACCGCTGACGCGCTGGCGCAAATATGACGATGCGCGTCAGGCGTTGATGAAAGGCGAGCTGGAGCGGATTCGGGCGTCGGGGCAGTTGTCGAGTGATGTGTATGAGGTTGTGAGCAAGAGCCTGGCTTGATGGGCCCCTCACCCTAACCCTCTCCCAGTGGGAGAGGGGACTGATTGAGGTGTCTTTGCGCTGTCGCCGACCTGAAAGTCCGAGTCGAACTCAGAATCTGAAAAGCCCCTCACCCTAACCCTCTCCCAGAGGGAGAGGGGACTGATTGAGGTGTTTTTGCGCTATACGCCGACCTGAAAGTCCGGAGTCGAACTCAGAATCTGAAAGGCCCCTCACCCTAACCCTCTCCCAGTGGGAGAGGGGACTGACCGAGGTGTCTTTGCGCTGTACGCCGACCTGAAAGTCCGAGTCGAACTCAGGTTTTGAACGGCCCCCGATCTGCTCCCTTTCCCCCTCGCCCCCTTGGGGGAGAGGGCTGGGGTGAGGGGGTAAGATTTATGCATCAACACAACTCCCTAAGCCGTACGCACAAAAAAACGCCGCATTAACCAATGCGGCGTTTTCATTTCCCGAAAAATTACTTCAGATCAAACCGATCCAGATTCGTCACCTTCGTCCAGGCAGCGACGAAGTCCTTAACAAACTGCTCCTTCGCATCCGAACTGGCGTACACCTCGGCCAAGGCCCGCAACTGCGCATTGGAACCAAACACCAGATCAACCCTTGTCGCCGTCCATTTCACGTTCCCGCTTTTGCGTTCACGCCCTTCAAACTCATCCGCATCCCGTGAAGTCGGCTTCCACTCCACCCCCATGTCCAGCAGGTTGGTGAAGAAGTCATTGGTCAGCGCTTCAGTCTGCGCCGTAAACACCCCATGGCGGCTCTGCCCAACGTTGGTGTTCAACACCCGCAAACCACCGAGCAACACGGTCATTTCCGGCGCGGTCAACGTCAGCAGTTGCGCCTTGTCGATCAGCAGTGCTTCGGCCGAAACGGTGTATTTGCCTTTGCTGTAGTTGCGGAAACCATCGGCAATCGGTTCAAGGAAACCGAACGACTCGACGTCGGTCTGCTCCTGAGTGGCATCGGTACGCCCTGGATGGAACGGCACGCTAACAGAATGCCCGGCGTTTTTCGCCGCTTGTTCGATGCCGGCGTTCCCGGCCAGCACGATCAGGTCGGCCAGCGAGACTTTCTTGCCGGCGGCACCACCGTTGAACTGGTTTTGAATCCCTTCAAGCGTACTCAGTACCTTGTCCAACTGCTCAGGCTGGTTGGCCTGCCAGAACTTCTGCGGTGCCAGGCGCAGACGTCCACCGTTGGCGCCACCGCGTTTGTCCGAACCACGGAACGTTGACAGTGCCGCCCAAGCCGTCGAGACCAGTTGCGAAACGGATAGGCCCGACTCAAGGATTTTGCTTTTCAGTGCCGCGGCGTCGCTGTCGTCGATCAGCGGGTGCGTGACGTCTGGAATCGGATCCTGCCAAAGCAGTTCTTCGTTCGGCAGTTCCGGCCCGAGGTAACGTGACAGTGGGCCCATGTCGCGGTGGATCAGTTTGTACCAGGCGCGGGCGAAGGCATCGGCCAGTTGCTCAGGGTTGGCGAGGAAACGGCGGGAGATCTGCTCATATGCCGGGTCGAAACGCAGCGCCAGGTCGGAGGTGAGCATGGTCGGCGAAAGCTTTTTGCTGGGATCATGGGCATGCGGAACGGTGCCGGCACCGCCGCCATTTTTCGGAATCCACTGGTGGGCGCCAGCCGGGCTTTTGGTCAGTTCCCATTCAAAACCGAACAGGTTTTCCAGGTAGTTGTTGCTCCACTTTGTTGGTGTGGTGGTCCAGGTCACTTCGAGGCCACTGGTAATGGTGTCGGCGCCCTTGCCGGTGCCGAACGCGTTGCGCCAGCCCAAACCTTGTTCTTCGAGGCCGGCCGCTTCCGGCTCAGGCCCGACGTTGTCGGCAGGGCCGGCGCCGTGGGTTTTACCGAAGGCGTGACCGCCAGCGATCAGCGCCACGGTTTCTTCATCGTTCATGGCCATGCGGCCAAAGGTTTCGCGGATGTCGTGGGCCGAGGCCACCGGGTCCGGATTACCTTCAGGACCTTCAGGGTTAACGTAGATCAGGCCCATTTGCACGGCGGCGAGGGGGTTTTCCAGATTGCGTTCGCCCTGGTCGGTGCGGCTTTCCTCTTTACCGTGCAAGTCCGGCTCGGCCACCAGTGTGCCGTCACCGGGCTCCTGCATCGGCGCCTTGTCCTTGCCATAGCGACTGTCGCCGCCGAGCCATTCGTGTTCCGAACCCCAGTAAACGTCCTCGTCCGGTTCCCAGACATCGGCGCGGCCACCGGAATAGCCGAAGGTTTTGAAACCCATCGATTCCAGCGCGACGTTACCGGTGAGGACAATCAGATCCGCCCAGGAAATGTTGCGGCCGTATTTTTGCTTGATCGGCCACAGCAGACGGCGGGCCTTGTCGAGGCTGACGTTATCCGGCCAGCTGTTCAGCGGCGCAAAGCGTTGCTGACCCGAGCCGGCGCCACCACGGCCATCGGCGGTGCGATAGGTGCCGGCGCTGTGCCAGGCCATGCGCACGAAGAGAGGGCCGTAGTGCCCGAAGTCGGCCGGCCACCAGTCCTGAGAGTCGGTCATCAATGCGGTGAGGTCTTGTTTCAGCGCCTGGAAATCCAGGCTCTTGAAGGCTTTGGCGTAGTCGAAATCCTTGCCCAGCGGGTCGGACTTGGGCGAGTGCTGGCTGAGGATTTTCAGGTTGAGTTGATTCGGCCACCAGTCACGGTTCGTCGTACCACCACCGGCGGCGTGGTTGAACGGGCATTTCGATTCGTTTGCCATGTTCGGGTCCTTATCAGGTCTGCTACGGCCGGCTCGTGCCGACTTCGGACTAGTAAGGCTAGACCCGACTTGGAGAGTCAGCTAATAGGCCGACTATTGGAGGGTTATAGGCAAAGTCTTTCAGCGTTTTTCGGAGCACTTCACGGATCAGCCGATAGCGACTGCCTGCTTGAAACATGCGTTGTTGAGCCTCTGCAAAAAACAAAAAGTGAAAATCGGGATGACAGGAAGAAATGTTATTGTATAACATAAAATTCGTTTCATTCTGTTTCTACCAGCGTTAAAGCAAAACGCTGGCAGCGATCCTCACTATTCAGCGCATGGAAATTTTGCAATGCCTGCCCGTTCCCACCCCCTGCAACGACGCCTCAATCCGTTGGCTGCGGCGCTGCTTTTTGCAACGCCGGTGTTCGCCGCCGACACCCTCGAGCTGCAACCGCAAGTCATCACCGGCAATCCGCTCGGCAGCCAGACACTCGCTTCGCCATCGACGGTGCTCAGCGGCGACGACCTCACGTTTCAACAGAAGGGCAGCCTCGGTGAAACCCTGAACAAGCAACCCGGCGTGTCCTCGTCGTACTTCGGTCCGGGTGCGAGCCGGCCGATCATCCGCGGCCAGGACGGTGACCGCATCCGCATCCTGCGCAACGGCGTCGGCGCGCTGGATGCTTCGTCGCTGTCTTACGATCACGCGGTGCCGCTGGACCCGGTCAACATCGAGCGTGTTGAAATCATCCGGGGCCCAGCAGCCCTGCTATACGGCGGCAGCGCCATTGGCGGAGTGGTCAACACTTTTGATAACCGCATTCCGACCGAGGCTATCGACGGAATCCATGGCGCCGGTGAGTTGCGCTACGGCGGTGCCGACACCACGCGAAGCAGCGCTGGCAAACTCGAGGCCGGTAACGGTCAGTTCGCCTTGCACCTGGACGCCAGTGCCCGCGAGTTCAATGATCTGAAAATCCCCGGTTACGCGAAAACCGCTGGCGAACGCGCAAACGACGACGGCGACTCGAAAAAGCATCGACTGGCCAACAGTGATGGTCGCCAGGACGGCGGCGCGGTGGGCGGGTCTTACACTTGGGATGACGGATACGCCGGACTGTCCTACAGCAACTACGACTCCAATTACGGTTCGCCCGCTGAACAAGACGTGCGCATCCGCATGCAACAGGAGCACTACGCCTTCGCCTCGGAGATACGCAATCTCGATGGGCCATTCAGCTCGATCAAACTGGATGCCGGTTACACCGATTACGAGCATCGCGAAATCGAAGGTGGCGAGGTCGGTACGACGTTCAAGAACAAAGGTTACGAGGCGCGTGTCGAAGCGCGGCATCAGCCATTGGGGCCGTTCAACGGTGTGGTCGGTGCGCAGGTCAGCCGCAACGAGTTCTCGGCACTCGGCGAAGAAGCGTTCGTGCCGCAGACCGATACCGATGCCGCTGCGCTGTTCATTCTTGAAGAGTTGCAAGCCACCGACCGACTGCTGTTCACCCTCGGCGGACGCCTTGAGCACACCACGGTCGACCCGGACGCCAAGGGTAACGAGCGCTTTGCCAACGCCGACCGCGCCAGCAGTTTCACCGCTGGCAGTCTGTCATCCGGCGCGGTGTACACGCTGACGCCAGTTTGGTCGGTGGCTGCGACGCTGGGCTACACCGAGCGCGCCCCGACGTTCTACGAGCTGTACGCCAACGGTGCCCACGTCGCGACCGGCACTTATGAAGTCGGCGATGCCGGGCTGTCGAAAGAAAAAGCCGTGTCCAGTGACCTCGCGCTGCGCTTCGACGATGGTACGCACAAGGGCAGTGTCGGTGTGTTCTACAGCCACTTCTCCAATTACATCGGCTTGCTCGGCACGGGCCGAACGCTGAATGACGAGGGCGAAGAGGACGTCGACGGCATCCCGGAATATACCTACTCCGGCGTACGAGCGCGCTTCAGCGGTATTGAAGCGCAGGATCGCTGGACACTTGGCGAAAACGCCTTGGGCAAGTTTGCCCTGGAACTGTCCGGCGACTACACCCGCGCGAAGAACCTCGATACCGGCGAAGACTTGCCACGTATCGCTCCGCTGCGATTGAACAGCGGGCTGCTGTGGGAGCTGGACAAGTGGCAGGCGCGCATCGATGTTGAACACGCCAGTTCACAGCATCGCGTGCCGACTAACGAAAGCAGCACCGATGGCTACACGACGCTGGGCGCCAATGTCGGGTATCACTTTGATGTCGGCCAGAGCCAATGGCTGGCCTTCGTCAATGCCGAGAACCTGACCAATCAAACCGTGCGTTACGCCAGTTCGATTCTGCGCGACATTGCGCCGGCAGAAGGGCGCAGCATTCAGGTCGGGTTGCGCACAACGTTCTGATAATCACTGATTTCCACCGTAGGAGCTGCCGCAGGCTGCGATCTTTTGCTTTTAAAATAGAGATCAAAAGATCGCAGCCTGCGGCAGCTCCTACACAGACGTTGTCAGGTGGATTGGGCCGTGTCGTCCTCCGGCACGTCGTCAAGAATATCCTCTTGCCCCGGCAATTCAGTGATCACACTGAAATCCGTCACTTCAACCGCGCCCAGGCCATAACCCAGCAAATGGAAAGAAAATGCTTTGCGCTCTTGCGGGTTGTCGAAGCTGAAGTTCATTTGCAGTGGTTGCTCGGCGGTTGCGACCATCTCCTGCGGCAGACCGATCTGCACATCCTGTTCAAACTCCTTGGCCTTGAGCTGAATGTACGCGGCCTGCTGCGGATCGACCGAGCGCACGGTCAGGCGTACGCGGGTGTGCGAGCCTTTGGGCATTTCCAGGTATTGCGCGCCGATCAGGTTGTCGGCCCAGTCATCCTTGATCTGCGCTTGCAGCGGGATAACGTTGGTGCTGCCGAACTGATAGCGATGATTGAGCGGTGTGCGCAGCAGCGAAAGGTCGAGGGCATTGGCGCGGGCGGCGATCTGCCGGGCCGGGTGGCCGCTGTAGTTACCTTTATAGAGGGCATTTTCGGCGATGAACCCGGCGCTTTCGTAATAGCGGCAGCGACGCGGCATGTCGCACTCGGAAAAGATCCCCTGACCGTTGTGATAGCGCAGCTTGCCGTTGGTGAACGACATGATTTCGCGGCCGCTGTCGTAATCGCGAAACAGCGAGCGACCGCTCAGCGCGGAAGGCACCGGCAAATCGAAGTAATCGAGAATCGACGTACTCAGATCGACGTGGCCATAAACGCCTTTGTTCAGTCGTGGCAGTTGCGCTTGCTCCGGCGCCAGGGTCAGATTGAAGCCCCACGAAGAAGCCAGTCGCACGCCGTCGATGCCGTGGGATTCGTCCGAGGTGATCACCACCAGCGTGTCTTTCAGAACGCCTTGGCGTTCGAGGCCGCTGAGAAACTGCTCCAGCGCATCGTCGAGATAACCGACGGCGGCCTGTTTTGGCGTTTCGAAGCGCTCCAGATATTCCTCGGGCGCGGAGTAGGGCTGATGGGTGCCGACGGTCAGTAACGTCAGCATCCACGGCTTTTTCTGCTTTTTCAGTTCGCCGACATAGTCCAGCGCGCCCTCGAAAAATGCCTTGTCATCCTTGCCCCACGGGAACTCCAGATAGTTGCTGTTGGTGAACCACTCCAGACCGTGCGTCGCATCGAAACCGATGTGCGGCATGATCTTGTCTTTGGCCATGAAGCGCAGGCCGGCACCTTGCAGATAGTGCGTGCTGAAGCCGTGTTCACGCAGTTGCGCCGGCAGGCAGGCCTGATTGCGCTCGTTGAGGGTCAGCATCTCCACGCCTTTGGGCGTGCCGTTGTTGAGCTTGTCATAATCGCCGCAGAGCATCGCGTACAGACCGCGAATGGTCTGATGGGTATGCAGCACGTAATCCGGGGTGTTCATGCCGCGCTCGGCCCAGCGACTGAGGTTGGGCATCAGGTCTTCCTGATAATGACTGCCGATGGCTTCGCGGTTGGCGCGGATGTAGGCACCGGGAATGCCTTCCAGGGCGATGATCAGTACGTTGCGCGCTTGCCCAGGGGCGGCCAGCAGTTTCTGCCCGTTGAGGTCGACGTCGGTGAGACCGGCCATGGCCGGCGCGGGTTCTTCGACATCGCCGTCCAGCCATTCCTCGCCCCGAATCTGCAGATCGGCGACCTCAGTAGCCAGCAACTGGTGCGGCAGGTTGTACTGGCGCCACGGATCCGCTTCACTCGGCCACAGGTTCTGCGCGCCCCAGTGCGCGGCGAACAACACCAGCGGTGCGCTCCAGGCGGCGCGTGGCAGGGGCGGGCGCGGTAGATCGCGGTTGGCAAACCGGGTTGCTAACCAGAACAGCAGGGCCAGCAGCAAGGTGATACCCAGCGCCGGATGCGCCAGCCCGCCACCGGTGGAATTTTCCACGAACTGCGGATCGATCAGGTAATGAATATCCGAAGGCGTCGGCAGACGCCCGACGGCGCTGACCAGTTCAGCGGTCGCCACGGCCAGCAGTCCCCAGAACAGCAACACCGGCAAGGCCAGCCACCACGCCCGGCGATGCAGCAACACGACCAGCAGGCTGCCAATGGCCAGGTCCGACAAATAACCCAGAGGTGCCGACCAGCCCAGTGCCGCACGCAGGCACACCGGCACAATCAGCACGAGAAATATCAACGAAAAGAGGCGGGCATGCGGCTGCCGCAACCGGTTAAAAAGAGCGCTCACAAAAAAGACCTTCCAGCCATTAAGTCGTCATAAAAGTGTGCTCGATGATACCAAGGGTGGGCTGTCTGATCGCCCTTTTAAACGCTCAACTGATGCGCTGGTGCGCGAGCTCTCGAAGGTGACGTCGCGCCTGCAGCCCTGATCGGCCCTCGGGTCAAACGGCAATCGGCGATATTGCTACCGACGGATTTATTGTTTCAGGCTGTTTATGCCGCCAAATCATCACCGGTATCCAATGTACGAACAGCGCAACGCTGCGATCTTTCTAAACCTCGGAATCAAAAGCCCGCAGGCTCATTGCGCTCAACAACCCGTGCTATCGATATGCGATAAAGATATTTAATTTCTATTTTTTATAGCGATAAAGTCAGGCCTTTCAGCACACCACCCCCATGCTGCGAGGTTGTCATGGCCACACCGTTCAAACGTTCCGCACTGACTCTGTTGGCCGCTTCCCTGGCCGCGAGTGCCTTGTTCAGCACCGGCGCTCAAGCTGAGGGCAAGATCAGCATCGCTCAACAATTCGGCATCGGTTACCTGATTCTCGATGTGGTGCGCGACCAGAACCTCATCGAAAAACACGGCAAAGAGCAGGGTCTCGACATCAAGGTCGACTGGAACAGCATTTCCGGCGCCACGGCGATGAACGAAGCATTGCTCACGGGATCGCTCGACGTGGTGTCTGCCGGCGTGCCGCCGATGCTCACCGTGTGGGATCGCACCAAAGGCAAACAGAACGTCAAAGCCATCGCCGCACTGGGCTCAATGCCCAACTATCTGCTGACCAACAATCCGAACATCAAGACCCTCAAGGACTTCACTGACAAGGACCGGATTGCCGTGCCTGCCGCCGGCGTGGGCTTCCAGTCGCGCACCTTGCAGATCGAAACCGCCAAGGAATTCGGCGACGCGCAGTACAAGAAATTCGACGATATCTCGGTCAGCCTGCCGCACCCCGATGCGACGGCTGCGCTGATTGCCGGCGGCTCTGAGATCAACTCGCACTTCTCCAGCCCACCGTTCCAGTACCAGGCGTTGCAGAATCCTAACGTGCACAAAGTGCTGAGCTCCTATGACGTGCTTGGCGGCCAGGCGACGTTCAACGTGCTGTACACCACGGAAAAATTCCACGACGAAAACCCGAAAACCTACAAGGCGTTCTATGACGCGTTGGCCGAGGCCGAGAAGATCATCAAGGCTGACAAGCCGGCGGCGGCTCAGGCGTACATTCGTGTCGAGCAGTCGAAACTGCCGCTGGCCCTGGTCGAGCAAATCGTCAAGGATCCGGAAATCGATTTCACCGTGGTGCCGCAGCGCACCTTCATCTATGCCGAGAAGTTGCAGGAGCTGGGCGTGCTGAAGAACAAGGCCGACAGCTGGAAGGATTATTTCTTTGAAGAGGCGCATGACGGCGCGGGTAGTTGAGCGAATGGCATGAAGCCTCAAGAATCATCTTCACCGGGCGATACCAGTGGTCAACGTGCGCCGAATCATCTGATTCGGCGCAACGCATGGATTTTTTGACAGGCACGGTATTAAAGAATGCTACGGAAAGTTTGCAGCACATTGGCAACCTGGGGGGCTATCACTCTGAGTGTTGCCGTATTGAACGGGTGCACGACGGCGCGATACGACGGTCAACGCGCGCCGGATCCGGCCAAGGCTGTGATTATCGGCTCCATCACCGAAGGCTATCTGACTCAGCCGCACGGCCTGACGGTCAACATCAAACAGCAGGGAGAGCCAGACACAGCCATTACCCTGACCACGCTGTACAACGAAGACGACCAGCCGTCCCCGAACCTGCTGGGGCATCTGTTCATGTACGAGGTGCCGCCAGGACGCTACGAATTCATCGATTGGAACTATCAGTTCTATATGGGGCACGCCGTTGCCCGGCCGTCCTCGACGGTATTCACCGTGAAGGCAGGGCAGACGCTTTACATCGGTAATCTCTACGCCAATGCGCTGACGTACTGTTTGTCCAACGTCAATGATGCCGAAGAAACCGTCGAGCGCCTCAAGGGCAAATACCCGATCCTGCAAAGCCGCACGATCATCAATCTGACCTCCGAAAGCGCCTTCAAACCGTGGCCCACCTCTGATGCCAAAGACAACGGCAAAGGGCTTTGCGTTTTTTGAAGCACTATCGGCCGGGCACTTTTTTCCAAGGAATAAATTGATGAATCGCACCGCACTACTTTGGGTTGGCCTGCTGGCCAGCCTGACCCTGCTCAGCGGCTGTGCCGCCGGGCCTGATTTGAAGGGACAACCATTTTTTACTGCAGTGGAAAAGGCGCAACCGGAGCAGGCGACACTGTACTTCTATCGGCCTGCCGCGAGTGTCGGTTACTTCGTGACCCCGACGATTACGATCAATGGAAACGCCGTCGGAGTTTTACCTTCCGGCGGGTTTTTCCGGACAACCGTGCCGGCCGGTTCCTACCGGATCGAGTCGACTACTCCGCCATTTGTCAGCAGCAGCGTCAACAAACGCTTCGACTTGAACGTCGAAAGCGGCCATGTCTATTTCATCGCCGATGAGACCAGTTCCCGGGCGTTCAGCGATGACCATGCGCTGGGTGAAGTGAACGACGCCTATTATTCGGGCGCGCATTTCTACTTCCGTTATGCATTGGTACCTGCGGAAGAAGCGTTGCGGACGATCAAGTGGTGTCAGCAGGTGCCAGTGGCCGTCAAGTGATATTCGAAAACGGCAGAACCCGGTCAGTGTTCTGCCAATTCGTCTCGGTGTTGTGCTACTGGCTGGTCCTTGCTTCAGCGCCGAACTCCTGGAGCTTATGGAGGCGCGGTCACGCCACCTCTTCGCGCTTCACCACCAGCGTCAAAATGTCATAACTGGCCACCAGCTCCCCGAGCTGGTCGGTGACTTCCACATCCCACGCCACCACCCCTTGCGCAATGCCTTGCGGGCTCTTCTTGCCCTGGTCGATCTTGCGTCTGCAGGTCAGGCGCGCCTGGATGGTGTCGCCGATACCGACCGGGTTGATGAAACGCAGAGTGTCGAGGCCATAGTTGGCCAACACCGGGCCGGGGGCGGCGGAAACGAACGGGAGTTTGGTCGAACCGTGATCGAGGCTTACACCGAGCTGAAATCCGTGTGCATCGCCCACTGACCTCAAACCCTGTAGGAGCTGCGGCACGCTGCGATCTTTTGATTTTGATTTTCAAGAAGCAGGATCAAAAGATCGCAGCGTGCCGCAGCTCCTACAGGGGGATCGTGTCAGGCTTCACCGTCGTCGAAGATGCTTTCTATGGGCATTTCAAATGTCCGGGCGATCTGGAACGCCAGCGGCAAACTCGGATCGTAGCGTTCGTTTTCGATCGCATTGATGGTCTGGCGCGACACGTTCAGGCGTTCCGCCAGATCGGCCTGTGACCACTTGCGCTCGGCGCGCAGTTCCTTGAGGCGATTTTTCATTGGTAGCGGCGTCGCGCAATCTGTAGTCCAAGAATCCACATCAGACCCATCACCGGCCACACGCACGTCCAGGGAATGTGCGGCGCGCCGACGTTTTCCAGAAAACCGTAGCTGAAGGTCAACAGTGCCGAGGCGGCGAAGGCGAAGCCCAGCGCTTCGAACTGGATGCGCAGATGCATTTCGTCCATGCGCCGCATATTGCGCACGATGGCCCAGCACATCAGGCCTGCCGGAAGGATCGGGGTCAGTGCCACCACGGATCGCAGAAAAATGTTGGCGTCCAGCAGGTATTGGCTGGCGATCAGGGAAAGGCTCAACACCAGCACGTAGAGAACCAATGCGGCGCCCAGTTCGAGGTAGTAGCGGTTCATTCTTCACTTCCTATGTAAAAGACCTTTTACATCCTCGCTGAAGCATTCCTTGATGTAAAGCACGCTTTCCATCAGTTCAAAAAAACGGGGCGGCATGATCATCAATCATGCCGCCCCGCAGGTGTTTCAGTCAGTCAGATCAGTGCATTTTGCTGTGATCGTGACCTTCCATGTTGGTCAGCGCGCGAACCGGCGCTTTGACTTCGATGGTTTCTTTCTCGCCTTTGGCGTTCTCGACGGTCAGGGTCAGCGGCACGCTTTCGCCTTCCTTGAGCTGACCGGTCAGGCCCATCAGCATCACGTGGTAGCCGTTCGGATCTAGCTTGACGGCTTTGCCGGCTGGCAGCTCGACGAACTTCACCGGGCCCATGCTCATGACGTCATTCTTCATGGTCATTTCGTGGATCTGCACGTCTTTGGCCGCGGGTGTTGCGACGCTGAGCAACTTGCTGTCGCTGTCGGAGGTGAGGGTCATGAATGCACCGCTGGCGGACTGGGTCGGCACGGTGGCACGAACCCAGGCATCGTCGACTTTGGTCGCTGCAGTCGCCTGGAATGCCAGACCCAGCAGAGAAAAACCGATGACAGCGCGTTTGATGTGGTTCAGAACAGGTTGCATCAGCAAACCTCCATAACAGTAAGCAAATCTTCCGTGCATTGTTCTGCCGAAAGCGAGGTGGACAGACCCAGGCGCAAGCCGCCGTTGGAGTCATAAACGTAGCTGGTGGCGGTGTGCGAGATGGTGTAGGTGTCGCCGGCCGGGACTTTCTCGTAGAACACGTCGAATTCCTTGGCCGTGGCCGCGGTTTCCTCAAGCGTGCCGTACAGCGCAACGAAGGTCGGATCGAAGGCCTTCATGTAGGCGTCGAGGATTTCCGGCGTGTCGCGCTCTGGATCGAGGCTGATGAAGATCACCTGCAAACGGTCGCCATCGGCGCCCATCAGCTTCTTGATTTTCGCCGCGCGGGCAAGGGTGGTCGGGCAGACTGCCGGGCACTGGGTGAAACCGAAGAACACCATCGGCATCATGCCGCGAAAGCTCGACAGCGTCATGGTTTCGCCATCGGTGTTCTTCAGTTTGAAGGTGCGCCCCATGATCTTGTTACTCAGATCCTTGCCGTACTTGTACGACAGTTGGCCGCGGGTGTCGCAGCCGGCGAGCAGGCCGAGCCCGAGCACGCCCATTCCCGCAAGCACCTTGCGGCGAGTCAACAAAGCCGTCATCTAATACCGCCTTTTGCAGCCCGTCAGTCGGCAGGACTGGCGGGGGGTTAACCGTAAAAGCGGCGCATGATACCAAACTGAGACCAGGCGACGGCTGCGGATCGCCGTGCGGTGTGGGATCGAGCGACAAAAGGTGTAAGAAAAAGTGACGTAGGCTCACTGCACGCGCGATTCATCTCCCCGCCAGCCGCCGCCCAGCGCGGTGTAAAGGTTGACCTCGGCGACCAGTTGCGCGAGGCGGTCGGTGATCAATCCTTGTTGCGAACTGAACAGCGAGCGCTGCGCATCGAGGAACGTCAGGCTGCTGTCGACACCGTTCTTGTAACGATTCTGCGCGAGGTTGTAATAGGTCTGCGTGGCCTCGACCAGATCGCGTTGCGCCTGCAATTGCTGCTGATAGGTGGCGCGCGCCGCCAGCCCGTCGGCGACTTCCTGAAACGCCGTTTGAATCGATTTTTCGTATTCGGCGACGGCGACGTCTTTCTGCAATTTCGAATAATCGAGGCTTGCGCGCAGGCTGCCGGCGTTGAAGATCGGCAGGCTGATCTGCGGCTGAAACGTCCAGGCACCCGAGCCGCCGCCAAACAGTCCGGAAAGGTCGCGACTGGACGTGCCGGCGTTCGCCGTCAGGCTGACACTGGGGAAAAACGCCGCCCGCGCCGCACCGATATTGGCGTTGGCGGCTTTGAGTTTGTATTCGGCCTGGAGAATGTCCGGGCGTCGTTGCAGCAAGTCCGAGGGTAAGCCGGCGGGCAGTTGCTCGACCAGATCACTGGCCAGTGGTTGCCCGGGCAAGGACGGCGACACCGGTGTGCCGACCAGCAAGGTCAGGCTGTTGAGATCCTGCGCGACCTGGCGCTGATAGCGCGCCAGATTGGCCCGTGAACTGTCGACGCTGGTTTGCGCCTGAGCCTGTTCCAGTGCCGAAGATTTGCCAGCATCGCGATTGCGCGTGGTCAGGTGCAGGCTCTGCTCGTCGGCGACGAGGGTGTCGCGGGTCAGCTCCAGCAGTTCCTGGTCGGCGCGCCACGTCAGGTAGGCATTGGCGACGTTGGCCACCAGACTCAATTGCGCACTGCGCCGCGCCTGCTCGGTCGCCAGCCAGCTTTGCAGCGCCTGCTCGCTGAGACTGCGCACCCGGCCGAAGAAATCCAGTTCGTAGGCACTGATGCCGAGGTTGACCGCGTAGGTTGAATTGATCAGCGCTTTGCCTTGGGTCACGCTCGGCGGCATGCGCTGGCGTGATTCGCTGGCATTGGCCGACACCGCCGGGTACAGGTCGGCACGCTGAATGCGGTACTGCGCCTGGAACGCTTCGACGTTGAGCGCCGCGACGCGCAGGTCGCGGTTGTTGACCAAGGCGCTTTCGATCAGTTGCTGCAGGGCAGGGTCGTTGAACAGCGTGCGCCAGTCTTCGCTGGACGTTGCTGCCTGCGTTGGCAGCGGATATTGCGCGGCAACCGGTGAAGCGGGCCGCTGGTAGTCGGGTATCAAGGAGCAGCCGGCCATCAACATAGCTAAGGACAGCAGAGAAAATCGCAACGTCAACATCAAACAGCCTCGTTCATGAAAGAGCGGATGCCTGGAGTGAATAACCCGTAAGCCAGACCCTCCCCCCGTAGGAGCTGCGGCACGCTGCGATCTTTTGATCTTGTTCTTGAAAAGGCAGGATCAAAAGATCGCAGCGTGCCGCAGCTCCTACAGGGGGGAGGGAAGTCAGTGGGGGATTTTGAACAGGCTCAGGCCCCGGCCATCCATTTCGCCAGCCCATGTCGGCCACTGACCCCCAGTTTCGCGGTGGCGCGCTTGAGATAGGTCTCGATCGAACTGTTCTTGACCCTTAACTGTTGCGCCATCTGCGGCACCGTGCCACCGGTCAGGAGCCCCAGGCACACCTCCTTTTCGCGCACCGAGAGCACAATGCCGCTCAGCCCCAGGCGCTCATCAAATACCTGCGCCAGCGGGGCCTGATCCAGTTCAGCCAATGGCTGGCGCGGTTGTCGGGCGAGGATTTGCCGACTGATCTGCGCATGGCGCTCGATCAGCGGCAGCAAGGTGTCGGAGAGGCTCTTGAGAAATGACAGTTCCGGCAGGGAAAACACGCGCTGGGTGTGTGGTCGGAAAAACGAGATGACGCATCGGCGATTCGAGGTGCGCGAGACCAGATTGCACTGGTGGACGCTGTGCTGCGGATGGCGTGGCTGGAGCGAGGCTTTCAGTTGGATCAACAGTGAGTCGTTCATCTCGATCATCTTCTGCAACAACGGATGATCGTCCGGTCGCTGCAACGGGGCGGGCGGCGGGAAGGTCTGCACTTGGCCGGCGCTGCCCAACGGCTTGATCTCGACCACGCTGGCCTGACGCTCATCCAGCGTCCACTCGCTCAGATCGACACGGTTGACCGGTACCAGCGTGTCGACCAGCTGGAACATGTTGGTGGCGAAGTGATCGTCGCCCGTGCTTGCAATCAGTTCTCCCAGTTGCCAATAAAAAAGCGGGTTTTCCATGTTGCGAATGCTGCCGGTCAGATTCATATCCTTGTCATCCCTGGTTCAGAGCCATCACTGAATCGTCTGCCGTCTGTGTAAAAGCCGCCCACGCAGTCATTTCTCCTTGAACATGATCCGGAGCAGGATTTAAGCCTATGGATTTGTCCTACGTCTGTAGGGGAAAACAGGGACACAAAGTGCCACTATTTTTGAATCCTGGCGCCGGGGTTCTGGCGGGGCCGATGAGCGGCGACGCGTCGCAAGTGACTGTTCAGTCATGCAGAGGCCGCTAAAACCAAGGATTGGCCATGGCCGATCGGCGGCGTTCAGGCAAATGGCGGCGTTGCTATGTGGTTCTTTTCCTACAAGCTTTTCAGAATTTCCTCTCCGAACTTGTAGGCAGTGCCTGCGCTTACCGCGACAGCAAGATCAAACAGGCGCGTGCAGACGTTGTGGTTGTCCGGGTTTCAGGTGTCATGTCGGTGCCGGGGCCGATGCTTGAATACGTGGCAAATTACATGAGATGGATCTTATGCCGCCTATTTCTGCCAACGTGGCGGACGATCAGTCCGCGCCTGTCGAGACGTACCCTCTGACTGCCGCCCAGCGGGATATCTGGCTGGACCAACAGAGTCGCGGAGATTCGCCGCTGTATAACATTGGCGGTTATGTCGAACTGAGCGGGCCGCTGGACCCGCTGTTGCTGCAATCGGCACTTGAACGGCTGGTAGCCGCAAACGATGCCTTGCGCATTGTTCTGTCAACGGACGTTGGTCACGATGGGTTGCCGCTGCAGAAGTTTGCGCAGGATTTGCCGGTGGCCATGCCGCTGCATGATTTCAGCCAGCACAGCGATCCACGGTCGGCCGCTCAGGCGCTGGTGGAAAAGCACATGGCGCAGGCTTACACATTGAGCGGACAGCCGTTGTTCCGTTTCAGCCTGATTCGCCTTGATCGTCACCGTCACTGGCTGGCGGCGCAGGCCCATCATTTGATCATCGATGGCTGGGGGTTCGGTCTGCTGTTCAAGTCGGTGGGTGAAATCTACAGCGCGTTGTGCCGTGACGAGCAGCCAAACGTAGCGGCGCCGTCCTATGTCGGCTTCATCGACGATGATGCGTCCTACCAGCAGTCATCGCGTTACGAACTCGATCAACGCTACTGGCTGGACAAGTACCGCAGCATTCCCGAGCCCTTGTTGACTCCCCGTCATCGCGAACCCCTCGGCGCTGAAATGGCGCCAGGCCAAATCCATGTCGAGGCTTTTCCGACGCTGTTGCACGAGCGCATGAAAGACACGTCACGGCAGTTGGGCGGCTCGGCGTTTCATGTACTGCTGGCTGCGCTGCACGTGTATTTCAGTCGTACTGCCCAACGTGACGAGTGGGTGGTCGGCTTGCCGATCCTCAATCGCTCCGGTGCCCGCTTCAAAGGTACTCTAGGGTTATTCACCCAAGTCAGTGCAATGCGCATGGGCTTTGGCCGAACACTGTCATTTGGCGATTTGATCAAGGCGATCGGCACTGGCCTGAAGCAGGATTTCCGCCATCAACGCTATCCACTGAGCGAGATGAACCGCGCGCTGGGCCTGTTGCGTGAAGACCGCTCGCAACTGTTCGAGCTGTCGGTGTCCTACGAACAAGACGACCATGACTACCGTTACGGCGATGCGCCGGGGCACGTGGTCAAGGTCTCCAACCAGCACGAAGCGACACCGCTGGCCATTCACCTGCGCAGCAACCGCTACAACGACAAGGCCTGGCTGCATCTGGTGTACTCGCCGGCCTATTTCACGGCAGACGAGATCGCGTCGTTCACCGAGCACTTGGTGCTGATCCTGGAGCAAGGCCTGGAGTCTCCTGAACGGATCGTCGCCGATTTCAACCTGATCAGCCCGGCACAACTCGCCCGGTTGAATGAGTGGAATGACACCCGAGTCAGCTATCCGCAAAACCAGACCATTCATCAACGCTTCGAGTCGCGCGTGGCTGAACAGCCGGACGCCGTGGTCGCGACTTATCAGGGGCGGTCGCTGAGTTACGCCGAGCTGAACCGGCAAGCCAATGCGCTGGCCCATCATCTGCTGGGCCTCGGTGTACGGCCCGATGACCGGGTGGCGATTGTTGCCCGCAGAGGCCTGGAAAGCTTGGTCGGGCTGCTGGCGATTCTCAAGGCTGGCGCCGCTTACGTGCCGATTGACCCGGCGCATCCCCCCGAGCGCCTAAGTTATCTGCTCAGCGACAGCGCTCCGATGGCGCTGCTGACGCAAAGTGATGTGCACGAGCGCTTGCCTGCCACAGCGCTGCCGGTGATTGAGCTTGATCGGCGCGAGTGGGCGCTCGACAGCGTCACCAATCCTGAGGTGGCCGGGCTGAATCCTGGCAACCTCGCCTACGTGATTTACACCTCGGGCTCGACCGGGTTGCCCAAGGGCGTGATGGTCGAGCACCGCACCTTGTGCAATCTGGTCGACTGGCACTGCGAGGCTTTCGGCCTCGGCCCAGGGCAGCACACGTCGAGCCTGGCCGGGTTCGGTTTCGACGCGATGGCGTGGGAGGTCTGGCCAGCGTTGTGTGCCGGGGCGACGGTGCATTTTTCACCCGCGAGCGACGGCAGCGAAGACATTGATGCGCTGCTCGCCTGGTGGCGTGCGCAGCCGCTGGACGTCAGCTTCTTGCCCACGCCGATTGCCGAATACGCCTTCAGCAAACAACTCGATCATCCGACCTTGCGCACCTTGCTGATCGGCGGTGATCGCCTGCGCCAGTTCAGCCGCGCGCAGGGTTTTGCGGTGATCAACAACTATGGCCCGACCGAAGCCACGGTGGTTGCCACTTCAGGACTGATCGCACCGGGGCAGGCGTTGCACATCGGCAAACCAGTCAGCAATGCCACGACTTACCTGCTCGATGATCAACAGCGCCCGGTGCCGATCGGCATCATTGGCGAGTTGTATGTCGGCGGCGCGGGGGTTGCACGGGGCTATTTGAATCGCCCGCAGTTGACGGCCGAACGCTTCCTCGACGACCCGTTCAGTGCGCAGCCGGATGCGCGCATGTATCGCACCGGCGATCTCGCCCGTTGGCGCGCCGACGGCAATCTTGAATACATCGGTCGCAACGATGACCAGGTCAAAGTCCGTGGTGTGCGTGTCGAGTTGGGTGAAATCGAAGCGGCACTCGCCAGCCATGATGCTGTGAGGGAAGCCGTGGTGCTGGTGCGTGACGGCCAACTGTTGGCGTGGTTCACCGAACGTGAATCGCTGGACATCCTGCAACTGCATGCGCACCTGACCTCGCGCTTGCCAGCCGCCATGTTGCCGGTCGCTTACGTTTGTCTGGCGAGTCTGCCCCTGACGGCCAACGGCAAGCTTGACCGCCAGGCCCTGCCGCCGCCGGGGCCGGAAGCGTTGATCCGTCGCGAATACGAGGCGCCACAGGGTGACGTCGAAATTGCCCTGGCGCAGATCTGGGCCGAAGTCCTGCAGGTCGAACGGGTAGGGCGTCACGATCATTTCTTTGAGCTGGGCGGCCACTCGTTGCTGGCCGTCGGCCTGATCGAGCGCATGCGTCAGATCGGCATGAACAGCGATGTGCGGGTGCTGTTCAACCAGCCGACACTGGCCGCGCTGGCCGCGGCGGAGGGCAGCGGCCGCGAAGTCGCGGTGCCGGCCAACCGTATTGCCGCCGATTGCACGCACATCACGCCGGACCTGCTGCCACTGGTGCAACTCGATCAAACGATGATCGAGCGTATCGTCGCAACCGTGCCGGGCGGTGCCGCCAATGTGCAGGACATCTACCCGTTGGCGCCGTTGCAGGAAGGCATTCTCTATCACCACATCACCGCCGCACAGGGCGATCCGTACCTACTGCAATCACTGCTGGCGTTCGACACCATCGAGCGGGTCGAGGCTTTCGCCGCTGCGTTGCGTCAGGTCATGGCGCGCCACGACATCCTGCGCACGGCAGTGGTCTGGGAAGGGCTGACGTCACCGGTGCAGGTGGTGTGGCGCGAGGCGATTTTGCCGGTGCAGGAGGTCGAACTGGATCCTGCTCACGGCGCGATCATCGATCAATTGCACGAGCGTTTTGACGCGCGGCGCTATCGCCTCGATGTGAGTCAGGCTCCACTGCTGCGCCTGATGTTTGCCCGCGATTCCGCGCATAACCGCGTGGTCGGCATCTTGCTGTTCCATCACTTGGCAATGGATCACGTCGCACTGGAGGCGATGCGCGAAGAAATTCACGCCAGCCTGTCCGGGCACGGCGAACCGCTGGCAGCACCGGTGCCGTACCGCAACTACGTGGCGCAAACGCGCCTGGGCGTCAGCGAGCAGGAGCATGAAGCGTTCTTTCGGCAGATGCTCGGTGACATCGACGAACCGACCTTGCCGTTCGCGCTGCAGAACGTCCAGGGCGACGGCAGCAACATCGAAGAAGCCGAGCAAGCCGTGGCGCCCGAACTCTATCAACGCATGCAGCAGCAGGCACGTCTGGCCGGCGTGAGCGTTGCCAGCCTGATCCACCTCGCCTGGGCGCAGGTGCTGGCGGCGACGTCCGCTCAGCAAAGTGTGGTGTTCGGCACGGTGCTGATGGGCCGCATGCAGGGCGGCGCGGGCGCCGACCGTGCGCTGGGGGTGTTCATCAACACCTTGCCGCTGCGGGTCGATGTCGGCGAAGGCGCGCGCAACGCGGTGAAATCCACTCATGCGCGGCTGAGTGCTTTGCTCGGCCATGAGCACGCTTCTCTGGCGCTGGCCCAGCGTTGCAGTGGCGTCGCCGCACCCGCGCCGCTGTTCAGCGCCTTGCTCAACTACCGGCACAGCGATGATGTCGAGCAAAAAACCTCCCGCCAGACCTGGCAGGGTATCGAGACGCTGGCCAACGAAGAGCGCACCAATTACCCGTTTACTTTGAGTGTCGATGACCTCGGCACGGGGTTGCGCCTTACCACCAGAACCTTGTCGAACATTGGCGCGCAACGGATTTGCGCTTACGTGCAGGCGGCTTTGAACGGTTTGGTCGAGGCGTTGGAAACTACCCCGCAACGGCCGTTGAACAGTCTGCCGTTGCTGCCGCAAGAAGAGCTGCACCAACTGCTGGTCGAGTTCAACGCCACGGCAATCGATTGCCCGATGGAGCAGCCGCTGCAGGCACTGTTCGAACAACAGGTTGTGCGCAAGCCGGATGCCATTGCGGTGCAATTTGCCGAGAAGTGCCTGACCTATCGTGAGCTGAACGAGCAGGCCAACCGCTTGGCCCATCATCTGCGCGGGCTGGGCGTTCAGCCGGATGCGCGGGTAGCGATCTGCGTCGAGCGCGGGCCGGAACTGGTGGTCGGTCTGCTGGGCATTCTCAAGGCTGGCGGTGCGTATGTGCCGCTCGATCCCGATTATCCGCTGCAACGCCTGAACTACATGCTGCAGGACAGCGCGCCGGTTGCGCTGCTGGTGCATGCCGCGACGCGTGATCTGCTCGGCGAACCCGGCGTGCCGCTGCTCGATCTCGACCTCGGCGCCTGGCAGGACCAACCGCACGATAATCCGCAGGTGCCGGGTCTCGGCGCGACGAATCTGGCCTACATGATCTACACCTCCGGCTCCACCGGCACCCCGAAGGGGGTGATGATCGAGCACCGCAGTGCCTGCAACATGGTGCACTGGGGCTCGCAACTGGCGCCGCCCACCGAACACGGCGCGTTGCTGCAAAAGGCCCCGTACAGTTTCGACAGTTCGGTGTGGGAGATCTTCTGGCCGCTGTGCTCGGGCATGCGTCTGGTGCTGGCGCGGGCCGATGGCAATCGCGATTCGGCCTATGTGACGCAAGTGATTCGCGAGCAGAACATCACCGTGGCCAAATTCGTGCCGGCGCTGTTGCAGCAGTTCATCGAACAGGACGACGTCAGCCAGTGCACCAGCCTCACCGACGTGCTCAACGGTGGCGGCGAATTGACCGTCGCGCTGGCCCGGCAAGTGCGTGAGCGCCTGCCCTGGGTGCGCCTGCACAACGTCTACGGGCCGACCGAAACCACGGTCGACAGCAGCGGCTGGACGCTGGAACCCGGCGAGCCGCTGCCGCCGACACCGGTGCCGATCGGCAAGGCGCTGAGCAACACGCGGCTGTATGTCCTTGATGCCTGCGATCAACCGGTGCCGCTTGGCGTCAGCGGGCATTTGCACATTGGCGGAGTGGGCGTGGCGCGCGGCTACCTGGGGCTGCCGCAATTGCAGGCCGAGCGTTTTATCGACAGCCCGTTCGTGGCCGGTGATCGTTTGTATCGCACCGGTGATCTGGTGCGTTACGACGCTGACGGCAATCTCCAGTTCCTCGGGCGCAATGACTTTCAGGTCAAGCTGCGCGGGGTTCGTCTTGAGCTGGGCGAGATTGAAGCGCGGCTGCTTGAGCATCCGGCCATCCGCGAAGCCGTGGTGCTGGTGCGCGATGAGCGACTGGTGGCTTATTACAGCGTTCGGGCCGAGGTCACTGCGCCCACGCTGGAAGCGTTGCGCACGCATGTGTTGGCGCGGTTGCCGGAGTTTATGGTGCCCGGTGCCTACGTGATGCTGGCGGCGTTGCCTTTGACGCCCAACGACAAAATCGATCGCAAGGCGTTGCCGGAGCCGGGAGCGGAGGCGCTGCTCAGCCGTCCCTACGAGGCACCCGAAGGTGACGTGGAAAGTGCTTTGGCGCAGATCTGGGCGCAGGTGCTCAACGTCGAGCAGGTCGGGCGTCACGACAACTTCTTCGAGCTGGGCGGGCACTCGTTGCTGGCGGTCAGTCTGGTGGCGCGCATGCGTCTGGCCGGGCTGCATGTCGACGCGCGAACGCTGTTCAGCCAGCCGACACTGGCTGCGCTGGCGGCACAGACCTCGCGGCAGGCCAGGCAGGTCGAAATCGCCCAGACCACCATCCCCAACCTCAGCCGCAAACGCCGCCTCTGATCCTCGGACACAAACCCTGTGGGAGCGAGCCTGCTCGCGATGGCGTCAGGTCAGGCGATATGTTCGTGACTGACACACCGCAATCGCGAGCAGGCTCACTCCTACAGGGGCCGGTTGTGTGGCCCAGATCCTATATGGCTTGTCCCCGCTTCCCATGTCAGACACCCACGCCCCGATGTTTTAGTTTTTCCAGGCTGCGCGCCGCGTGCACGGACTCGCTGCTGCGCGCTCCTTTTTTTCGTATTTACAGCAGGTTACCTCATGCATTTCAGCGAACTGATGGCTGTTATTTCCACCCATGCGATCCGCCTTCAACAGGAAGATGAAGACCTGGTCATTCTGGGCAGCGACGACGCGCTGGATGACGCGTTGTGGGACAGCCTCTCGGCGCACAAGGCGCAATTGCTGGAACTGGTCGCCCAGCATGGCGGCGACTGGCTGAGCCCGGCCTTTCGGATCACCCCGGACATGCTGCCACTGGTGAACCTGGCGCAGGATGCCCTCGACCGCATCGTCGCCACAGTGCCGGCTGGTGCGGCCAACGTGCAGGACATTTATCCGCTGTCCGCATTGCAGGAGGGCATGCTGTATCACCATCTCTCGGCGGCTGCCGGTGATCCTTACATTTCCCAGGCGCGGTTCGTGTTCGACAGCCAGCAGAGGCTGGACGCCTTCGCCGACGCGTTGCGCTGGGTGGTCAAGCGTCACGACATTCTGCGCACCTCGTTTGTCTGGGAATATCTCGACGAAGCGGTGCAGGTGGTCTGGCGCGAGGCGCCGCTGGTGTGTGAGGCAATCAGCGTCGACAGCGAGCGCGATGTGCTCACGCAGTTGCTCGAGCGTCACGATCCGCAGCACTTTCGCCTCGATATGCAGCGAGCGCCGCTGCTGCGCATGGTCTATGCGCAGGATCCCGCGCAGGGCCGAGTCGTTGCGTTATTGCTGTTTCATCACATGATCATGGATCACGTCGCGCTGGATGTGTTGCGTCGGGAAATCCAGGCCTGTCTGCTCGGGCAGACTGCGCAAGTGCCTGCGGCGGTGCCGTATCGCGATCATCTGGCCATGGCGCGCAGTGCCGGCAATGAGCAGGCGCAGGAAGCGTTTTTCCGCGAGATGCTCGCCGACATCGACGAGCCGACACTGCCGTGTGGTTTGCAGGATGTGCAGGGTGACGGCCACGCTATCGAGGAAGCCTCGTTGATGCTCGCCAGCCACTTGAGCCGGCAGTTGCGCGAGCAGGCGCGGCAGCTCGGCGTAAGCGTGGCAAGCCTGTTGCATCTGGCGCTGGCGCGGGTGTTGGGGCAATTGTCCGGACGCACGGCGGTGGTGTTCGGCACCGTGTTGCTGGGGCGGATGGACGCGGGCGAGGGCGGCGAGCAGGCGCTGGGGATGTTCATCAATACCTTGCCGCTGCGCGTTGATGTCGGTGAGCAAAGCGTGCGCGCTGGCGTGCTGGCGACTCATCGGCGCCTGACCGCTTTACTGGCCCACGAGCAAGCTTCGCTGGCTTTGGCGCAACGTTGCAGCGCCGTCGCGGTGCCAACGCCGCTGTTCAGCGCGATTCTCAACTACCGGCACAGCAGCGTCGAAGAAGTCGCTGACGTGGTCGACATCGCCCCCGGTGTGCAGGTATTGGGTGCCCGCGAGCGCACCAACTATCCGCTGACCATCAATATCGATGACCTCGGCGTGGATTTGCGCATCACTGCGTTGGCGGATGCGGCGCTGGGTGCCACACGCGTGGGGGCTTATCTGAATACCGCGCTGGAAAGTCTGGTCGCAGCCCTGCAAAACTCGCCCGATGCAGCGTTGCATACGCTGCACATTCTGCCGCCCAGCGAACGCGAACACCTGTTGCGTGGCGCCAATCTACCGCTGACGCAGTTCCTCGAAACCCCACTGATCCACCAGCAGTTCGAAGCCCACGCACAGGCTCGACCTGACGCCACGGCACTGATGTTCAACGGGCTGGCACTCAGCTACGGCGAGCTCAATCGCCGTGCCAACCAGGTCGCCCATTACCTTCTGGCGCTGAACATTCGTCCCGATGATCGTGTGGGCATCTGCGTCGAACGCGGCCCGCAAATGATCATCGGCCTGCTCGGCGTGCTCAAGGCCGGCGCCGGTTACGTGCCGATCGATCCGGCTTATCCGCTCGACAGAATCAGTTTCACCTTGCAGGACAGCGCCCCGGTGGCGGTGCTGATGCAAGCAGCGACGCGTGATCGCGTGGCCGCTCTCGAGGTGCCGCAGATCGACCTCGACAGCGCTCACCTCAAGGCCGAACTCGACAGCAATCCGCAGATTCCCGGGCTGACCCCGGCGCATCTGGCGTATGTGATCTACACCTCCGGTTCCACCGGTTTGCCCAAAGGCGTGATGGTCGAGCACCGCAACGTGGCACGTCTGTTTTCTGCCACCGATGACTGGTTCCAGTTCAATCAGCAAGACATTTGGGCGCTGTTCCATTCCTTCGCCTTCGACTTTTCGGTATGGGAAATCTGGGGCGCGCTGGCGTTCGGCGGGCAATTGCTGTTGATCCCGCAAGCCGTCAGCCGCTCGCCGGACGACTGTTATGCATTGCTTTGCGAAACCGGTGTGACCGTGCTCAATCAGACGCCAAGCGCCTTCCGCCAACTGATCGCCGCGCAGGGTCGCAGTCAGTTGCAGCATTCCTTGCGGGAAGTGATTTTCGGTGGCGAAGCCTTGGAGCCGGGCCTGCTCAAACCGTGGTACGCGCGGGTCGGCAATGCCGGTACACGGCTGGTCAACATGTACGGCATCACTGAAACAACCGTGCACGTGACCTATCGACCGTTGCAGGCCGCCGACGCTCTGTTGGTCGGCGTCAGCCCGATTGGTGTGCGCATTCCCGACCTGCAACTGTATGTCCTCGATGCTCAGCATGAACCGGTTCCGGTCGGCGTGATCGGCGAGTTGTACGTCGGCGGCGCCGGGGTGGCGCGCGGTTATCTGAATCGTGAGGCGCTAACGAGCGAGCGCTTTATCAATGATCCGTTCAGTGAAAATGCCAATGCACGGTTATACAAAACCGGCGACCTGGCGCGTTGGGCCGCCGACGGCAGCCTCGAATACCTGGGGCGTAATGACGATCAGGTGAAAATTCGCGGTTTCCGCATTGAATTGGGCGAAATCGAAGCACGCCTGTCTGCCTGCGCAGGTGTGCGCGAAGCGGTGGTGATTGCCCGTGAGGACAGCCCCGGCGATCAGCGTCTGGTCGCCTATTGGCTGGCCGACGAAGGCGCCGCACCGGATGTCGCGCAATTGCGCGATCAACTGCTGGTGTCGCTGGCTGAGTACATGGTCCCTAGCGCCTTCGTGCGTCTGGACGCTTTGCCGCTGACCGCCAATGGCAAACTCGACCGCAAAGCCCTGCCGGCCCCGGACAGCGACGCCTTCGCCTATCGTGGTTTCGAAGCGCCGGTCGGTGCAGTGGAAAACCTGATTGCCGGGCTCTGGCAGACAATACTCGGTGTCGAGCAGGTCGGCCGCCATGACAATTTCTTCGAACTCGGTGGTCATTCGCTGCTGGCGGTGAAGCTGATCGAGCGTATGCGCCAACAGGATTTGCATTGTGACGTGCGCGTACTGTTTGGTCAGCCAAGCGTGGCAGCGCTGGCGGCGAACTTGAACAGCGAACGTGCCATCGTCGTTCCCGACAACCTGATCGAACCGGGTTGCACGCGCATTACTCCGGCGATGCTGCCGCTGGCCAATCTCGATCAAGCCGCGATCGACCGTGTCGTTGCAACGGTGCCGGGCGGTATCGCCAATGTGCAGGACATCTATGGCCTGGCGCCATTGCAGGCAGGGATTCTCTATCACCATCTGGCGACCAGCGCCGGTGATCCGTATGTGTTGCAGGCGCAATTCGCCTTCGACGGTTTGCCACAGATCAAAGCCTTCGTTCGCGCCTTGAACGGTGTGATCAAACGCCATGACATTCTGCGCACCGGCGTGGTCTGGGAAGGGCTCGAAGAGGCCGTGCAAGTGGTCTGCCGTGAGGCGCCGCTGGCGCTGGAACGCGTCGATGCCGATGAACTCGACGGCGACGTGCTGGAACAGATGCAGGCGCGTTTCGATCCACGCCACTACCGTCTGGACCTCAATCGCGCGCCGCTGATGCGCTTTGTCTACACCGAAGATCAGCCGCACGAGCGCTGGATCGGCATTCTTCTGCTGCACCATATCGTCCTCGATCACACGGCGCTGGAAGTGCTGATTGCGGAAATGAACGACGTCATGCTTGGCCGCAGCATCGACTTGCCGCCGCCGGTGCAATACCGCCACTTTGTCGCACAGGCGCGGCTCGGCGCCGATGATCAGGCGCACGAGGCGTTCTTCCGCGAGATGCTCGGCGACATTGACGAGCCGACCGTGGCGTTCGGTCTGCAGGACGTGCACGGCGATGGCAGCGATATCCTCGACAGTCATTTGGAACTTGATGGCGGCCTCGGCCAGCGTTTGCGCGAGCAAGCGCGGCGCTTGGGTGTCAGCGTGGCCAGTCTGGTGCACCAAGCCTGGGCTCAGGTGCTGGCGCAGGTTTCCGGTCAGCAGAACGTGGTGTTCGGCACCGTATTACTCGGGCGTATGCAGGGCGGAGAGGGCGCTGATCGGGCGTTGGGCATGTTCATCAACACCTTGCCGCTGCGCGTCAGCGTCGGTGTCGAGTCGGTGGAGAGCGGCGTGCGTGGCACCCATGCGCGCCTGGCGCAGTTGCTCGGCCATGAGCAAGCCTCGCTGGCGCTGGCCCAGCGTTGCAGCGGTATCGCCGGTTCGCAGACGCTGTTCAGCACCTTGCTCAACTACCGCCACAGTACGCCGGAATCGGCCGCTGTAGCGTGGGACGGCGTGCAGATTCTCAGCTCGCGTGAACGCAGCAACTATCCGTTGGTGGTCAGCGTCGACGACCTCGGCGAAGGTTTCCGCTTGAGCGTACAAGCCGTGCCGCAAGTAGACGGCGCGCGGGTTTGTGATTACCTGCAAACCGCGTTGCACAGTCTGGTCACGGCACTTGAATACACGCCGACGGCGCCGTTGCAGCAACTGACGATCGTGTCGCCAAGCGAACGCCAACGGGTGCTGGTCGGCTTCAATATCAGCGGTCGTGAATACCCGCCCGCGCAGACCGTACCGCGTCTGTTCGAAGCGCAAGTCGCGGCGCGGCCCGAGGCGCTGGCGGTGGTGCAGGGCGAGCAACAGTTCAGCTACTGCGAACTGAATCAGCGCGCCAATCGCCTCGCCCATCACCTGACCGGCCTCGGCGTGCAAGTCGATGACCGTGTTGCGCTGTGCCTGCGTCGCGGCCCGGACATGCTCGTTGCGCTGCTGGCGATTCTCAAGGCCGGCGCCGGTTATGTGCCGATTGATCCTGAATACCCGGCTGAACGCATCGCCTACCTGTTGCAGGACAGCGACCCGATCGCGGTGCTGGCGCAGGCCTCGACGCGCGACCTGCTTGGCGCTGTACCCGTGATCGATCTCGACGCCAACGACTGGCGGCACTTGCCTGACACCAACCCGGCCCTGTCGAGGCTGACTCCGGCGAATCTGGCCTACGTGATCTACACCTCGGGTTCCACCGGGCAGCCGAAAGGCGTGATGGTCGAGCACCGCACTCTGGAAAACCTCGTGCACTGGCACGCCGAAGCTTTCGATCTGCACGCCGGCAGCCACACCGCCAGCGTCGCCGGTTGCGGTTTCGATGCCATGGCCTGGGAAGTCTGGCCGGCGTTGTGCGTCGGCGCGACTTTGCATCTGCCACCGTCATCGATCAAAAACGAACACCTCGATGAACTGCTCGAATGGTGGCGCGCGCAGCCGTTGCAGGTGAGTTTTCTGCCGACCCCGGTGGCCGAGTACGCGTTCAGTCGCGGGCTGGGCCATCCGACCCTGCGCACGCTGCTGATTGGGGGCGACAAGTTGCGCCAGTTCCCACGTGAGCAGACCTTCGCCGTGATCAACAACTACGGCCCGACCGAAGCCACGGTGGTGGCGACGTCCGGGCGCATTGAGCCCGGCCAGGTTCTGCACATCGGCCGGCCGATTGCCAATGCGCGGGTTTATCTGCTGGACCGTCAGCAACAACCCGTGCCGAGCGGTGTGCAGGGCGAGTTGTATGTCGGCGGCGCCGGAGTTGCGCGCGGCTATCTGCATCGCCCGGAACTGACCGCTGCGCAGTTCCTCGACGATCCGTTCAGCGACGAGCCGCACGCGCGGATGTACCGCACCGGCGACCTCGCGCGCTGGCTGGACGACGGCAATATCGAATACCTGGGACGCAACGACGATCAGGTGAAACTGCGCGGTGTACGGATTGAGCTGGGCGAAATCGAGGCGGCGCTGAGCGCACATGATGCGATCCGCGAATGCGTGGTGCTGGTGCGCGACGGACGCTTGCTCGCCTGGTTCACGGAAATCGCGTCGGTCGAGATCAGCGCCTTGCACCAGCATCTGCAAGCGCGACTGCCGGACACTTTAGTGCCCGCGGCTTACGTGCGCCTGGGCAGCCTGCCGCTGACCGCCCACGGCAAACTCGACCGCAAGGCCTTGCCCGAGCCGGATCAGGACGCGTGGCTCAGCCGTGCATATGAAGCGCCACAAGGCGCGGTCGAAACAGCGTTGGCGCAGATCTGGGTCGACGTACTCAACATCGAACAGATCGGTCGCCACGACAATTTCTTCGAACTCGGCGGCCATTCGCTGCTGGCGGTGAGCCTGATCGAGCGCATGCGTCAGGCCGGTCTGAGCGCCGATGTGCGGGTGCTGTTCAACCAGCCGAGTCTGGCCGCCCTGGCGCGTGCGTTGGGCAGTGGCCGGGAAATCAAGGTGCCGGTCAACCTGATTGCGGCCGATTGCACACACATCACCCCGGACATGTTGACCCTGACCACACTGGATCAGGCCAGCATTGATCGTATCGTCGCCACGGTGCCGGGCGGCGCCGCCAATGTGCAGGATATCTATCCGCTGGCGCCGTTGCAGGAAGGCATTCTTTATCACCATTTGAGTGCCGAGGAGGGCGATCCGTACCTGCTGCAATCGCGTCTGGCCTTCGACAGCCTCGAACGTTTGCAGACTTTCGCCGCACACTTGCAGCAGGTCATCGACCGTCACGACATTCTGCGCACCAGCGTGGTCTGGGAAGGCCTGCCCAACCCGCAGCAGGTGGTCTGGCGTGAGGCGCAGATGGTCGTGCAGCAAGTGGGGCTGGATGCGCAGGACGGCGACATTCTCGAACAGTTGCACGCACGTTTCGATGCACGGCATTACCGCCTCGACCTGAATCAGGCACCGCTGATCCGCATGGTCTATGCCGAAGATCCGTTGCAGCAGCAAGTGGTCGCTATCGTGCTGTTCCATCACTCGATTCTCGACCACACCGCGATGGAAGTGATCGGCCGGGAAATGCACGCGCTGATGTTCGATCAACTCGACACGCTGACGCCGCCGATGCCTTACCGCAATTACGTGGCGCAAGCACGTCTGGGCGCCGACGAGCAGGAGCACGAAGCGTTCTTCCGCGAGATGCTCGGCGATATCGATGAACCGAGCTTGCCCTTCGGCCTGCAGGATGTGCAGGGCGACGGGCGGGGCATCGAAGAAGCGCTGCAGCCGGTCGATGCCGCGCTCAATCTGCGTTTGCGTGAACAGGCCCGGCAATTGGGCGTCAGCCCGGCGAGCCTGATGCACATGGCCTGGGCGCAGGTGCTGGGCGTGGTCTGCGGGCGCCGCGACGTGGTGTTTGGCACCGTGTTGATGGGGCGCATGCAGGGCGGTGAGGGCGCCGACCGCACGCTCGGGGTATTCATCAATACCTTGCCGCTGCGAGTTGATCTCGCTGAAGGCGTGCGCGCCGGGGTGAAAACCACGCACGCGCGGCTGACGGCGCTGCTCGGCCATGAGCACGCCTCGTTGGCGCTGGCGCAGCGCTGCAGCGCCATGACCGGTTCGACGCCGCTGTTCAGCGCGTTGCTCAACTATCGACACAGTGCCGCCGAGCAGCAGCCGCACGACGGCCAGGGCATCTGGCAAGGCGTGCGCATGCTCGGCGGCGAGGAACGCAGCAATTATCCGCTGACCCTGTCGGTCGATGATCTGGGCGAAGCCTTTGCCCTCAATGTGCTCGCGGTCGCAGAGATCGGCGCGCAACGGATTTGCAGTTACATGCACACCGCGCTCGAACATCTGGTGACGGCACTGGAGCAGGCGCCGCAACGTCCGCTCAACCGTTTGCCGGTGCTTTCGGTGGCGGAATACGAACACTTGCTGATCGGCTTCAACCAGCACTCAGCGGCCTATCCGCGTGGCGCGACGATTCAGCGCTTGGTCGAGGCGCAGGCCGAGCAGCAGCCGCATGCACTGGCAGTTGTTCAAGGCACGCAGCACCTGACCTACGCGCAGCTCAATCAGCGCGCCAATCGTCTGGCCCATCACTTGCTCGGCCTCGGCGTGCAGCCCGACGACCGCGTCGCGGTGTGCCTGCGCCGCAGCCCGGACATGCTCGTCGCGTTGCTGGCGATCCTCAAGGCCGGCGCCGGTTATGTGCCGGTCGATCCGGCGTATCCGGCAGAACGCATCGCCTATCTGTTGCAGGACAGCGCGCCGATGGCGGTGCTGTCGCAAGCTGCGACGGCTGATTTGCTTGGCGCCGTGCCGCTGATTGATCTGGACAATCCCACTTGGCAGCACTTGTCCGAGAGCAATCCGCAACTGCCGACGCTGACGCCAGCGCACCTTGCCTACGTGATCTACACCTCCGGCTCCACCGGCCAGCCGAAGGGCGTGATGGTCGAACACGCGACGCTGGAAAACCTCGTGCACTGGCACTGCGAGGCCTTTGACCTGCGCACCGGCAGCCACACGTCGAGCGTCGCCGGATTCGGGTTTGACGCCATGGCGTGGGAGGTCTGGCCGGCGTTGTGTGTCGGCGCGACCCTGCACCTGCCGCCGCAGTCGGTAAGCAACGAGCATCTCGACGAGTTGTTGGCGTGGTGGCGTGCGCAGCCGTTGCAGGTGAGTTTCCTGCCGACGCCGGTGGCCGAATATGCGTTCAGTCGCGACCTCGGCCATCCGACTTTGCGCACGCTGTTGATCGGTGGCGACAAGCTGCGGCAGTTGCCGCGTGAGCAGATCTTCGCGGTGATCAATAACTACGGCCCGACCGAAGCCACGGTGGTTGCCACCTCCGGCGCGGTCGAGGCCGGGCAAGTGCTGCATATCGGTCGGCCAATGGCCAACGCGAAGGTTTACCTGCTTGACGACCAGCAGCGCCCCGTCCCGGTCGGCGTCGCTGGTGAGTTGTATGTCGGCGGCGCCGGTGTGGCGCGCGGGTATCTGCATCGCCCCGAGCTGACTGCCGAACGCTTCCTCGACGACCCGTTCAGCGACGAACCGCAGGCGCGCATGTACCGCACCGGCGACCTCGCACGCTGGCTCGCTGACGGCACCGTTGAATACCTGGGGCGTAACGATGATCAGGTCAAGTTGCGTGGCGTGCGCATCGAACCGGGTGAAATCGAAGCGGCGTTGAGCGCTCACGAGGCCGTGCAGGATTGCGTGGTGCTGGTGCGCGACGGCCAGTTGCTGGCGTGGTTTACCGAACGCCTGAGCGTCGACATCGAGGACTTGCGCAGTCATCTGCAGACGCAGTTGCCGCCAGCCCTGGTGCCTGCCGCTTACGTGCGCCTGCCAGCACTGCCGCTGACCGCCAACGGCAAACTCGACCGCAAGGCGTTACCGGAGCCGGATCAAACGGCGTGGCTGAGCCGCGAATATGCCGCGCCGCAAGGTGCGGTGGAAATCGCGCTGGCGCAGATCTGGTCCGAAGTCCTTAACATCGAGCAGGTTGGCCGCCACGACAACTTCTTCGAACTCGGCGGGCATTCGTTGCTGGCGGTGACGTTGATCGAACGCATGCGCCAGGTCGATCTGAGCACCGACGTGCGCGTGTTGTTCAGCCAACCGACCCTGGCCGCGCTGGCGGCGGCGGTGGGCAGTGGCCGCGAGGTTGCAGTGCCGGATAATCTGATTCCGGCCGATTGCACGCACATCACTGCGGACATGCTGCCGCTGGTGCAACTGGATCAGGCCAGTGTCGAGCGCATCGTTGCGACCGTGCCGGGCGGCGCGGCAAATGTGCAGGATATTTACCCGCTGGCACCGTTGCAGGAGGGGATTCTGTATCACCACCTCAGCGCCGCGCAGGGCGATCCGTACCTGCTGCAATCGTGCCTGGCGTTCGACAGCCTCGAGCGTTTTCAAGGGTTCGCGGCGGCGCTGCGTCAGGTCATTACGCGTCACGACATCCTGCGCACGTCGATTGTCTGGCAAGGGCTCACGGCGCCGGTGCAAGTGGTCTGGCGCCATGCCGAGCTACCGGTCCAAGCCGTGGCGTTGGCGCCCACGCAGGGTGAAGCCATCGATCAGTTGCGTGCGCGCTTCGATGCGCGGCACTGGCGAATGGACTTGGATCAGGCACCGCTGCTGCGTCTGGTGTATGCCCTCGACGCGGACCATCAGCGCGTCGTCGCCATGCTGTTGTTCCACCACATCGCCATGGACCACACCGCGTTGGCGGTGGTCAGTGAAGAAATGCAGGCGATTCTGCGCGGCGATGAGCGATTGCCGGAGGCCGCCGTTCCGTACCGCAATTATGTCGCGCAGACCCGCCTTGGCATCAGCGAGCAAGAGCACGAAGTGTTCTTCCGCGAAATGCTCGGCGACATCGACGAACCGACACTGCCGTTCGGTTTGCAGGACGTGCACGGCGACGGCAATGACATCGAGGAAGTCAGCCAAGCGCTGCCCGCCGTGGTGGCGCAGCGTTTGCGCAGTCAGGCGCGCTTGATCGGCGTCAGCGTCGCCAGCCTGTTCCATCTCGCCTGGGCGCGGGTGCTGGCGGCAACGTCCGGTCAGGAACGGGTGGTGTTCGGCACGGTGCTGCTTGGCCGCATGCAGGGCGGGGCGGGCGCGGATCGCGGGTTGGGCATGTTCATCAACACCTTGCCATTGCGCGTGGATGTCGATGAGTCCGACGTGCGCGCCGGAGTCAAGGCGACCCATGCGCGGCTCAGTGCGCTGTTGGCGCACGAACATGCGTCGCTGGCGTTGGCCCAGCGTTGCAGCGGTGTCGCCGCGCCGTCGCCGTTGTTCAGCGCAATGCTCAACTATCGGCACAGCGACAGTGAGGCCCGTCAGAACGCCAAGCGTGAATCCTGGCAGGGCATCGAATCCCTGGCCGGCGAGGAGCGCACCAATTACCCGTTGACCCTCAACGTCGACGATCTGGGCAGTGGCTTCCAACTGACGGTGATGACCCCATCGCGCATCGGTGCGGCACGCATCGGCCAGTTCATGCAGAACGCGCTGATCGCGCTGGTTGAAGCGTTGCAGCACACCCCCCAGCAACCGCTGAACCGCCTGACGGTGTTGCCGGAGGAGGAGCGGCAGGCGTTGCTGTTCGGCCGCAACGACACCGCCGTCGATTACGATTTGCAGCAGACGCTTCATGGCTTGTTCGAGGCGCAGGTGCAGCGTACGCCGGAGGCTGTGGCCGTCGTTGCCGGCGAACAGGCATTGAGCTATACGCAACTGAATGAACACGCCAACCGCTTGGCCCGGCACTTGATCAGCCTCGGCGTGCAAGTGGATGCACGGGTGGCGATCTGCGTCGAACGCAGTCTGGAAATGGTCATCGGTCTGCTGGCGATCAACAAGGCCGGCGCCGGTTATGTGCCGCTCGACCCGGCCTATCCGCCGGAACGTCTGGCCTACATGCTTGAGGACAGCGCGCCGGCCGTGGTGCTGGTGCACCGGGCGACCCGCGAGTTGCTGGCAGACATCTCGGCACCGCTGATTGATCTCGACCAGAACACCTGGCAATCGCTGTCTGCCGACAATCCGAAGATCCCGGATCTGACGCCGCAACACAGCGCCTACGTGATCTACACCTCCGGCTCGACCGGCCAGCCCAAAGGCGTGGTCAACGAACATGCCGGTGTGGTCAACCGCTTGTTGTGGATGCAGGACGCTTATCGCCTGACGGCTGCCGATTCGGTGTTGCAGAAAACTCCGTTCAGTTTCGACGTGTCGGTTTGGGAGTTCTTCTGGCCGTTGATGACCGGCGCGCGACTGGTCATGGCGCGGCCCGACGGGCAAAAGGATCCGCAATACCTGAGCGAAGTGATCGAGCGTGAACACATCACCACGCTGCACTTTGTGCCGTCGATGCTCGACGTGTTCCTCGCCAACAGCGACACCGCGCGCTGCGACGGCGTGCGTCGGGTGATGTGCAGCGGTGAAGCGTTGCCGGGCAGTCTGGTGCGGCGCTTCAAACTTCAGTTAACGGACAGCGAGTTGCATAACCTCTACGGCCCGACTGAAGCCGCCGTCGATGTCACTGCGTGGAACTGCGCCGGGCCTATCGAACAGACTCCGGACAACACGCCGATCGGCAAACCGATCGCCAACACCCGCCTGTACATCCTCGATGCGCAACAGCAACCGGTGCCGCAAGGCGTAGTCGGTGAGTTGTACATCGGCGGCGTGCAGGTGGCGCGGGGGTATCTGAACCGACCTGAGCTGAATGCCGAGCGCTTCCTCGACGATCCGTTCCAGGCCAACGGGCGGATGTACCGCACCGGTGACGTCGCGCGCTATCGGGCGGACGGCAGCATCGAGTACCTGGGTCGTAACGACGATCAGGTGAAGATCCGTGGCTTGCGTATTGAGCTGGGTGAAATTCAGGCGCGCCTTGCCCAGATCGAAGGTGTGCAGGAGGCGGTGGTGGTCGCCCGAGAAGACGTGCCGGGCGACAAGCGGCTGGTCGCGTATTACACCGGTGAACGGCTGGAAATCGACGTATTGCGCAGTCATTTGCTCGAGCACTTGCCGGATTACATGGTGCCTGCCGTGTTCGTGCATATAGACGCTTTGCCGCTGAGCCCCAACGGCAAACTCGACCGCAAGGCGCTGCCGGCTCCGGATCAGCAATCGCTGAAAGCACGCGAATACGAAGCCCCGGTCGGCGACGTCGAAATCACCCTTGCACGGCTCTGGGCCGAACTGCTCAACGTCGAGCGGGTAGGGCGTCACGACCACTTTTTTGAGCTGGGCGGTCACTCGCTGCTGGCGGTCAGTCTGATCGGCCGGCTGCGTCAGGAAGGCATGGAGGCCGACGTCAGGGCGTTGTTCGAACAACCGACCCTGGCCGGCTACGCCGCAATTACGGAAAGAATGGAGATCGTCCTGTGAATGTGCTCGAACTGTTGGCAACCCTGAAGGCAAAAGACATTCAGTTGGCGGTGACCGATGAGCAATTGCGCGTAAACGGCAACAAACAGGCATTGAGTGATCCGGCGTTGCTGGCCGCGCTGCGCGAGCACAAACCGGCGTTGATCGAACTGATCAAGGCCGGCCAGTATTCGGCCAGCCGGGTCGGCCAGATCGACGTGCCGGCCAACGGCATCCTTCCCGGCAGCACGCGAATCACGCCAGCGATGGTGACCCTGGCTGAAGTCGATCAGCCAACCCTCGACCGCTTGATTGCCGAGGTACCGGGCGGCGCCGCCAACGTGCAGGACATCTATCCCCTGGCGCCGTTGCAGGAAGGCATTCTCTATCACCACGCCAGCAATGAGCAGGGCGATCCGTACGTCATGCAATCGTACTTCGCGTTCAGCAGCCGTGAGCGATTGCAGGATTTTGCCGAGGCGTTGCAAAAGGTCATCGATCGCCACGATATCCTGCGCACGGCGGTGCATTGGGAGGGGCTGGACGTGCCGCTGCAAGTGGTCTGGCGCCAAGCGCAGTTGCCGATGGAAGAGGTCGTGCTGCAAGACAGCGAGATCGATGTACTGAAGCAAATGCACCAACGCTTCGATGCACGGCATTTCCGTCTGGACGTCAGGCACGCACCGATGATGCGGCTGGCCTACGCGTGGGATGAAGGCGGTCAGCGCGTGGTCGCAACCTTGTTGTTCCATCACATGGCCCTGGACCACTCGGCGCTCGACGTGGTGCGTCACGAACTGTTCGCCTGCCTCACCGGTCAGGACGAATTGCTAGGACGGCCGGTGCCATTTCGCAATTACGTGGCCCAAGCACGGCTGGGCATCAGCGAAGCCGAGCACGAGGCGTTTTTCCGCGAGATGCTCGCGGACATTGCCGAGCCGACGTTGCCCTATGGTTTGCAGGACGTGCAGGGCGACGGCCTCGGTATCGCCGAGCTGAGCCTGCCGGTCGATCCGCTGCTCGGCCAGCGTCTGCGCGCGCAGGCGCGGCAGCTTGGCGTGAGTGCCGCGAGCTTGTTCCATCTGGGCTGGGCGCAGGTATTGGCGGTGGTCACTGGCAAGCAGAATGTGGTCTTCGGTACGGTGCTGATGGGCCGCATGCAAGGCGCTGAAGCCACCGAACGGGCGTTGGGGATTTTCATCAACACCTTGCCGCTGCGGGTCGATGTCGATGGGCAGGGCGTGCGTGCGGCGGTGGAGGCGACCCACAAACGCCTGACCACATTGATGCGCCACGAACACGCGCCGCTGGCACTGGCCCAGCGTTGCAGCGGCGTGGTCGCGCCGACGCCGTTGTTCAGTGCCTTGCTCAATTACCGTCACAGCCACACGGCGGCGACCGCGAGTGCCGAGACCCTGGCTGCCTGGGAAGGCATCAGCACGATCAGCTCCGAAGAACGCACCAACTACCCACTGACCCTGAGCGTCGATGATTTCGGCGATGCGTTCAGCCTGACATTACTGGCCACTACCGAGGTCGAACCACAGCGCCTCTGCGGTTACCTGCACTGCGCCCTGGAAAGTCTGGTACTCGCGCTGGAACAGGCGCCGGACACCGCGCTCAATCAACTGCCGATTCTGCCGGCAGCAGAGCGCGAGCAGGTGCTGCTAGCGTTCAATGCCACTTACGCCAACTACCCGACGACGTTGACCATCGCCCAACGCTTCGAGGCGCAAGTGGCGCAGCGGCCGGAAGCCGTGGCCGCGCAATACCTCGGTGAGCAACTGAGCTATGCCGAACTCAACCGGCATGCCAACGCGCTGGCCCATCATTTGATCGCGCTCGGGGTGAAGCCCGACGATCGCGTCGCCATCGTCGCCCGGCGTGGCCTCGATACGCTGGTCGGGCTGGTGGCGATTCTGAAGGCGGGCGCCGGTTATGTGCCGGTCGACCCGGCGCACCCGGCCGAGCGTCTGCACTATTTGCTCAGCGATAGCGCCCCTGTCGCCGTGCTGATTCAGAACACTTTGCGTGAGCGTTTGCCGGCGCTGACGGTGCCGGTGATCGATCTCGACCCGTTGACCTGGCCGCTCAGCGAGACCCTTGACCCGCAGGTGCCGGGCCTGACCGCCGCCCATCTGGCCTATGTGATCTACACCTCCGGCTCCACCGGCCTGCCCAAAGGCGTGATGGTCGAACACCGCACCTTGTCGAATCTGGTCGATTGGCATTGCAGTGCATTTGATCTGTGCGCCGGTCGCCACACCTCAAGCCTTGCCGGCTTCGGTTTCGACGCCATGGCCTGGGAAGTCTGGCCGGCATTGTGCGCTGGCGCGACCCTGCACCTGGCACCGACTCACGAAGGCAGCGAAGACATCGATGCATTGCTCGACTGGTGGCGCGCGCAGCCACTGGACGTGAGTTTTCTGCCGACGCCCGTGGCCGAATACGCCTTCAGCCAGAACCTCGAACACTCGACGCTGCGCACACTGCTGATTGGTGGCGACCGCTTGCGCCAGTTCAGCCGCAACCAGCAGTTCGACGTGATCAACAACTACGGCCCGACCGAAGCCACCGTGGTCGCGACCTCCGGGCGAATCGAGGCGGGTGACGCCTTGCATATCGGCAAACCGGTAACCAATGCCACGGTGTACCTACTCGATGAACAGCAGCGTCCGGTGCCGATTGGCGTCATGGGTGAGTTGTACGTCGGTGGTGCCGGGGTCGCGCGCGGTTATTTGAATCGCGCCGAGCTGAGCGCCGAACGCTTCCTTCATGACCCGTTCAGTCCGTTGCCGAATGCGCGCATGTATCGCACCGGCGACCTCGCACGCTGGCGCGCCGACGGCACGATTGACTACCTGGGACGTAACGACGATCAGGTGAAAATCCGTGGCGTGCGCATCGAGCTTGGCGAAATCGAAACCCGCCTCAATCAGTTGCCCGGCATTCAGGAGGCCGTGCTGCTGGCCCGCGAAGATGAACCGGGCCAGCCGCGTCTGGTGGCGTATTTCACCGAGCAGAGCCAGGTCGAACCGCTGGCCGTGGCCGAGTTGCGCGCGCATCTGTTGACCCAGTTGCCGGACTACATGGTGCCGGTGGCCTTCGTCCGCCTCGACGCGTTGCCGTTGACCGCCAATGGCAAGGTCGACCGCAAGGCCCTGCCAAAACCCGAGCGCGCGGCGTTGTTTACCCGCGAATACGAAGCACCGCACAACGAGCTGGAAAGCGCCTTGGCGCAGATCTGGGCACAGGTGCTGCACGTCGAGCGAGTAGGGCGTCAGGATCACTTCTTCGAACTTGGCGGCCATTCACTGTTGGCGATGCGCATGGTGTCCCAGGTTCGCCAGCGTCTGGGCGTGGAACTGGCGCTGAGCGATCTGTTTGCCAACGCCGAACTGGCAGCGGTCGCCGAGGCCGTGGCACAGGCCGGGCGCAGCACGCAACCGGATATTGTCGCGGTGGTCCGCGACGGCGCCTTGCCGCTGTCGTTCGCTCAGCAACGCTTGTGGTTTCTGGCGCAAATGGAAGGCGCCAACACCGCGTACAACATTCCCATCGGCCTGCGTCTGCGTGGCAGTCTCAATGAACAAGCCCTGCAACAGGCCTTGGCGCGCATCGTCGCGCGGCATGAAACCCTGCGCAGCCGTTTCGCCCAGTACAACGATGCAGCGCAAGTGCTAATCGCCCCGGTCGACAGCGGTCTGCTGCTGCGCATTGAAGACCTGCGCCAGCTCCCGCAAGCCGACGAGACCTTAGCGGCGCTGATTCAGGGTGAAGCCTCGGGGCCGTTCGATTTACAGGACGATGCGCTGATTCGCGGACGGCTGGTGCGGCTGGCCGACGATCATCATGTGCTGTTGCTGACCCTCCATCACATCATCTCCGATGGCTGGTCGATGGGGGTTTTGACCCGTGAACTGATGGCGTTGTATCAGGCCTTCAGCCACGGCCAGCCTGATCCGCTAGCGCCGCTGACGCTGCAATACAGCGATTACGCGGTGTGGCAGCGGCGCTGGCTCAGCGGTGAGGTGCTGCAGCGCCAAAGTGAATACTGGCAACAGACCCTGGCCGGCGCGCCGGCACTGTTGACGCTGCCGACTGACCGCGTGCGCCCGGCGCAGCAGGATTACGCCGGCAGCACCGTCGACGTGGTGCTCGACGAACGCTTGAGTGCCGGTCTCAAGGCTTTGGCCCAGCGTCACGGCGTGACCATGTACATGCTCATGCTCAGTGCCTGGGCGAGTCTGCTGAGTCGTTTGTCCGGACAATCCGAGGTGGTCATCGGTTCGCCGGTGGCCAACCGCACGCGGGCCGAGATCGAAGGCCTGATCGGCATGTTCGTCAACACGCTGGCCTTGCGTATCGATACCTCGGGCGAGTTGAGCAGCGAAGCGCTACTGGCGCAGGTCAAAGCGCGGACGCTGGATGCGCAGGCGCACCAGGACCTGCCGTTCGAACAAGTGGTGGAAATCACCAAGCCTGCGCGCAGCATGGCGCACAGTCCGTTGTTTCAGGTGATGTTCAGTTGGGACAGCGGCCATGGCGCCAGTCTGAGTCTCGGCGATCTGACCCTGGAAAGCGTCGCCGAACCGAGCCACTTCGCCAAATTCGATCTGTCGCTGACGCTGGCAGACGCGTCGGGCGGGATTCGTGGTGTGCTGGAGTACGCGATTGCCCTGTTCGACGAATCGACCATTGAGCGTTATGTCGGCTACTTCCAGCGACTGTTGCAGGCCATGGTCAGCAACGATCAAGCGGTACTGGATCAGGTCGCGTTGTTGGCGGACGACGAACGTCAGCATCTGCTGGTTGATCTGAACGCAACCGCCGTCACCCACGATCTTGAGCAGACCGTTCACGGCCGCTTCGAAGCGCAGGTCTTGCGCACGCCCGACGCTGACGCTGTGGTGGCCGGTGAGCAGCGTTTGAGCTACGCCGAGTTGAACCGCCGCGCCAACCGCCTCGCGCATCACTTGCGCCAGTGCGGCGTGGGCTGCGATTCGCGGGTGGCAATCTGCGTCGAGCGCGGGCCTGAGCTGCTGGTCGGTCTGCTGGCGATTCTCAAGGCCGGCGGCGCTTATGTGCCGCTGGACCCGGGATATCCCGCCGAGCGTCTGGCTTACATGCTCGAGGACAGCGCGCCCGTGGCGGTGCTGGTGCATGCACCGACGCGCGCGCTGATTGGCGAGTGGGCCGGCGTGTTGGTCGATTTCGACCAGTGCACCTGGCGAGACCTTGCGCAAAGCAATCCGCAGGTACCGGGTCTGAGCGCCGCGAACCTGGCTTATGTGATTTACACCTCCGGTTCCACCGGCACACCGAAAGGCGTGATGGTCGAGCACCGCAACCTGGGCAATTTGCTGCACTGGAGCGCCAGCCTGTGTCCGCTGGCGACCGGCGCTGCGCTGTTGCAGAAAACCCCGTTGAGTTTCGATGCTTCCGTATGGGAGCTGTTCTGGCCGTTGACCTGCGGCATGCGCCTGGTCCTCGCCGGCCCGGACGATCATCGTGATCCCGCCGCGCTGGTGCAGCTGATTCGTCAGCAACAAATCAATGTCATCCAGTTCGTACCGGCGCTGTTGCAGCAATTCCTTGAAGTGGAAGAGGTCGGCGAGTGCCGTAGCCTTAGCGATGTGTTCTGCGGCGGCGGTGAGCTGACTGGTGCGTTGGTGCGCAGCGTCCGCGAGCGTCTGCCGCAGGTACGCCTGCACAACGTTTATGGCCCGACCGAAGCCACCGTCGACAGCACGGTGTGGACGCTGGAGCCTGATTCGCCGGTTCTGGAGAGCACGCCGCCGATTGGCAAACCGTTGTGCAATACCCGCGTGTATGTCCTCGACGCTCATCAGCAACCGGTGCCATTCGGCGTGGTCGGCGAGATCTATCTGGGCGGTGTGCAGGTGGCGCGGGGCTATCTGAATCGACCTGAGCTGACGGCCGAACGCTTCCTCGACGATCCGTTCAGCGATCAGCCAGGCGCGCGTTTGTACCGCACCGGCGACGTCGCACGGTATCTGGCCGATGGCAACATCGAGTACCTGGGACGCAATGACGATCAGGTCAAGATCCGTGGTTTGCGCATCGAACTGGGTGAGATTCAGGCACATCTGGCGCACATCGACGGCGTGCGTGAAGCGGCGGTGCTGGCCCGTGAAGACGTGCCGGGTGATCAGCGCCTGATCGCGTACTACAGCGGCGAGCCGTTGGACATCGATCAACTGCGCAGCGAACTGCTCAAGCACTTGCCGGACTACATGGTGCCTGCCGTGTTTGTGCATCTGCCGGCCTTGCCACTGAGTCCCAACGGCAAACTGGATCGCCAGGCCTTGCCGGCCCCTGACCCGTCGGCGCTGCTGACCCGCGCCTACGAAGCCCCGCTCGGTGAAGTCGAAACCGTCATTGCCGGTATCTGGGCCGAGTTGCTCAAGGTCGAACGGGTAGGGCGCTTTGATCACTTTTTCGAGCTGGGCGGCCATTCGTTGCTGGCGGTCAATCTGGTCGCGCGCATGCGCCGCGCCGGCCTGTCGGCGGATATTCGCGTGCTGTTCGGCCAACCGACGCTGGCCGCACTGGCGGCGGCAGTGGGCGGGGAGCCTGAAGCGGCGGTGCCGGCAAACCTGATTCCGGCCGATTGCCCGCGCATCACGCCAGAACTGCTGCCGCTGGTGGCGCTGGATCAAGCGACCATCGACCGAGTCGTCGCGAGTGTCCCCGGCGGCGCGCGCAACGTGCAGGATATCTACCCGCTGGCGCCGCTGCAGACGGGCATCCTGTTCCATCATTTGTCGTCCGCTCAAGGTGATCCGTATGTGCTGCAAGCGCAGTTTGCCTTCGCCGATGAACAGCGATTGCAGGCCTTCACCGAAGCACTGCAACGGGTGATCGAGCGCCATGACATTCTGCGTACTTCGCTGTTCTGGGAAGGCCTTGAAGAGCCGGTGCAAGTGGTCTGGCGTCAGGCTTCGCTGAGCTGCGAGGCCTTGGCGCTGGATGCCGAAGCGGGCGATGTGCTGAGCCAGTTGCGTGGCCGATTCACCATCGATAACTATCGCATGCCGGTCGCCGAGGCACCGCTGATGCGCGTGGTGTACAGCCGTGATGTGTCCAATCAGCGTGTGGTGGCGTTGTTGCTGTTCCATCATCTGGTCATGGATCACGTGGCGCTTGAGGTGTTGCAGCATGAGATGCAGGCGTTTCTGCTGGGCAACGCAGCTCACTTGAGCGAGCCGGTGCCGTATCGCAATTACGTGGCGCACACCCAGGCCGGTCTGAGTGAGCAAGAGCACCAAAGCTTCTTCCGCGAAATGCTCGGCGCAATCGATGAACCGACCTTGCCCTACGGTCAAAATCTTGCCCATGACGGTCCCGCGCAAGAAGCGCAGTTGACGCTGGAAAACACACTCAGCCACAGCGTCCGGCAACAGGCACGGCGCTTGGGTGTCAGCGCCGCCAGCCTGATGCACCTCGCCTGGGCGCAGGTGCTGGGGCAATTGTCCGGGCGCGATGCCGTGGTGTTTGGCACGGTGTTGCTCGGCCGATTGCAGGGCGGTGAGGGATCAGAGCGCGCGCTGGGTGTGTTCATCAACACCTTGCCGCTGTGCATCGAGCTGAACGCTCACAGCGTCAAAGGCGCCGCACTGGCGACTCATGAACGCTTGAGTCAGTTGCTGGCCCATGAACATGCGCAACTGGCGCAGGTGCAGCAATGCAGCGGCATGCCGACGGGCACGCCGCTGTTCAGCACGCTACTTAATTATCGTCATAGTGCCCCGGTCGGGCCGATATCTGCCGAGGTGCAAGCGGCGTGGCACGGCATGCAATTGCTCGATGCCGAGGAACACACCAACTATCGCCTGACCCTCAGCGTTGACGACCTCGGCGAAGACTTCCGCCTGAAGGTATTGGCCGGGGCCGGCATTGATGCGCAGCGCATCTGCGGGTACATGCAGGGTGCGTTAAGCGCGTTGCTTGATGCGCTGGAGCACACGCCGCACGTGGGTTTGGATCGGTTGTCGATCCTGCCGGCAGCAGAGCGCGAACAGTTGCTGGTGGATTTCAATGCGACCGAAGCCGACTACCCGCGCGGGCTGACGATTGCCCAGCGCTTCGAATCGCAGGTCGCCGAGCGTCCGCAAGCGGTGGCGGCGATGTTTGCCGGGCAGCCGCTGACTTACTTGCAGCTCAATCGCCAGGCCAATGCGTTGGCGCATCACTTGATCGCCATCGGGGTGAAAGCCGATGACCGCGTGGCCATTGTCGCCCGTCGGGGTCTGGACACACTGGTCGGGCTGGTGGCCATTCTCAAGGCCGGTGCCGGCTATGTGCCGATCGATCCGGCGCATCCCGGCGAGCGGATCAGCTATTTGTTGAGTGACAGCGCGCCGGTTGCGGTGCTCACGCAAAGCGATCTGCACGAGCGACTGCCGGTGCTGAGCGTGCCAGTGATCGATGTCGACCTGTGTGGGTGGCCGGCGCAGGCGCAGCACAACCCTGCGCTGCCGAACTTGAGCGCTGCGCACTTGGCGTACGTGATCTACACCTCCGGTTCGACGGGTCTGCCCAAAGGGGTCATGGTCGAGCATCAGACGCTGTCCAACCTGATCGACTGGCACTGTGAAGCGTTCGACTTGCACGCCGGCAGCCACACCTCAAGCCTTGCCGGGTTTGGGTTCGATGCGATGGCGTGGGAAGTCTGGCCGGCCCTGTGCGCGGGTGCGACCTTGCACCTGGCACCGACTCATGACGGTGCTGAAGACATCGATGCGTTGCTCGACTGGTGGCGTGCGCAGCCGCTGGACGTGAGCTTTTTGCCGACCCCGGTCTCCGAATATGCATTCAGTCAGAACCTCGATCACCCGACCTTGCGTACCTTGCTGATCGGTGGCGATCGCTTGCGTCAGTTCAGCCGTCAGCAGCGCTTTGCTGTGATCAACAACTACGGCCCGACCGAGGCCACCGTGGTCGCGACTTCCGGGCGTATCGACGTCGGTGCGGCGTTGCACATCGGCCAACCGGTGGCGAACGCGGCGATTTACTTGCTCGATGAGCAGCAACGCCCGGTGCCAATGGGCGTGATGGGCGAGTTGTACGTCGGTGGCGCGGGCGTGGCGCGGGGTTATCTGAACCGCGCCGAGCTGACGGCCGAACGTTTCCTGCGCGACCCGTTCAGCCGCACGCCGAATGCACGCATGTACCGCACCGGTGACCTTGCCCGCTGGCGCGAAGACGGCTCGCTCGACTACTTGGGACGTAACGACGACCAAGTGAAAATCCGTGGCATGCGCATTGAATTGGGTGAAATCGAGACCCGCCTCAATCAGCTCACCGGGATCAACGAAGCAGTGCTGCTGGCCCGCGAGGACCTACCCGGTCAGCCGCGACTGGTGGCGTATTTCACCGAGCAGGCCGAGATCGAACCGCTGGCGGTGAGCCAATTGCGCGCACAGCTGTTGACGCAGTTGCCGGACTACATGGTGCCGACGGCGTTTGTCCGGCTCGAGGCTTTGCCGCTGACCGCCAATGGCAAGGTCGACCGCAAGGCGTTGCCGAAACCGGATCTGGCCGCACTGCCCACCCGCGAATACGTGGTGCCGCAAGGCGAGCTGGAAACCGCACTGGCGCAGATCTGGGCCGAAGTGCTGCAAGTCGGACAGGTCGGCCGTTACGATCACTTCTTCGAACTCGGTGGCCATTCGCTGTTGGCGATGCGCATGGTCTCACTGATCCGTCAGCGCCTCGGCGTCGAACTGGCGCTGAGTGAGCTGTTTGCCGACGCGCAATTGAGCGCAGTCGCCGAAGTATTGAGCCGTGCCGGGCGCAGTACGTTCCCGGACATTGTGCCGGCACCGCGTGATCAAGCGCTGCCGATGTCCTTCGCCCAACAACGTCTGTGGTTCCTGGCGCAGATGGCCGGTGGCAACTCGGCGTACAACATCCCTGTCGCCTTGCGCTTGCGCGGTCACCTCGACGTCGATGCCTTGCAAAAGGCGCTGGCGCAGATTGTGGCCCGTCACGAAACCCTGCGCAGCCGTTTCATCCCCGTCGACGACACCGCGCAGGTGTCGATTGCCCCGGTCGACAGCGGTTTGCTCTTGCGCGTTGAAGACCTGTACCAAGACTTGCAGGCAGAGCACACCTTGCAGGCATTGATGGCGCAGGAAACCTCGACAGCGTTCGATTTGCAGAACGACTCGCTGATTCGCGGGCGGCTGGTGCGTCTGGCCGACGAGCATCATGTGCTGCTGTTGACCGTGCATCACATCGTTGCCGACGGCTGGTCGATGGGCGTACTGACCACTGAGTTGATGGCGTTGTATCAAGCGTTCCGTCAGGGACAGCCTGACCCGTTGCCAGCCCTGACCCTGCAATACGGCGACTACGCCGTGTGGCAACGGCACTGGCTCAGCGGTGAAGTGCTGCAGCGGCAAAGCCAATACTGGCAGCAGAGCCTCGATGGCGCGCCGGCCTTGTTGACGCTGCCCACCGATCGCCCGCGACCGGCGCAACAGGATTACACCGGTGCCAACCTCGAAGTGCTGCTGGACCCGCGCCTGAGTGCAGGGCTCAAGGCCTTGAGCCAACGTCATGGCGTGACCCTGTTCATGACCGTGATGAGCGCCTGGGCATCGCTGATGAGTCGCCTGTCCGGGCAAACCGATGTGGTGATCGGTGCGCCGGTGGCCAACCGCAGCCGCGCCGAAGTCGAAGGCTTGATCGGCATGTTCGTCAACACGCTGGCCTTGCGTATCGACACCTCGGGGGCACCGAGTGTCGAAACGCTATTGGCGCAGGTCAAGGCGCGAACACTGGAGGCGCAAGCACATCAGGATCTGCCGTTCGAGCAAGTGGTGGAGATTGCCCGACCGCTGCGCAGTCTGGCGCACAGCCCGTTGTTCCAGACCACGTTGAACTGGGACAGCAGCGTCGGTCCGCAATTGGCGCTGGGCGAGCTGACACTTGAGGGCGTCGCCGGTTCGGGCGATGTCGCCAAGTTTGATCTGACGCTGACACTGGGCGAGGTCAACGGTGTGATTCGCGGTTCGCTGAACTACGCCACGGCGCTGTTCGATGCGCTGACGATCGAGCGGTACATCGGGTACTTGCAGCGCTTGCTTGAAGCGATGATCAGCAGTGATCAAACGGTGTTGGAGCAGGTGCCGTTGCTGGCAGCAGATGAGCGTCAGCGCTTGCTGCGGGACTTCAACGCCACGGCGCGTGATTACCCGCAAACACTGACCGTGCACGGTGTTTTCCAGCAGCAGGCAGCGGCGCATCCCAAAGCGGTGGCGGCGGTGCATGGTGCGCATTCGCTGAGCTACTTTGAGCTGAATGCCCAAGCCAACCGTTTGGCCCATCACCTGATCGCTCACGGCGTGCAAACGGGCGACCACGTGGCGATCCTGCTGCCGCGTTCGCTGGAACTGCTGGTGGCGCAACTGGCCATTGCCAAGTGTGCGGCGGCGTACGTGCCGCTGGACATCAATGCGCCGAGCGAACGCCAGGCGTTCATGGTCGAGGACTGTCAGGCAGTGGCGCTGCTGACCTTGAGCAGTGAAATCATCGCCTACGCCGCGCCGCGCATCGATCTCGACACGCTGACCCTCAACGGCCAGCCGACGCACAATCCGAATCTTGTGCAGTCCTCCGAGACGCTGGCTTACATCATGTACACCTCCGGTTCCACCGGCACGCCGAAAGGGGTGATGGTGCCGCATCGGGGCATTGGGAGGTTGGTGCTCAACAACGGATACGCCGATTTCACTGCGCAGGATCGCGTGGTGTTCGCCTCGAACCCGGCGTTCGACGCCAGCACCATGGACATCTGGGCGCCGCTGCTCAACGGCGGTCGCGTGGTGGTCATCGACCATCAAACCCTGCTTGATCCGAATGCCTTCGGCCGTGAACTGAGTGCCAGCGGCGCGACGATCCTGTTCGTCACCACCGCGCTGTTCAACCAGTACGTGCAACTGATTCCGCAGGCGCTCAAGGGCCTGCGGATTCTGCTGTGCGGCGGTGAGCGTGGCGATCCGGCGGCGTTCCGGCGACTGCTGGCCGAGGCCCCGGCATTGCGCATCGTGCATTGCTACGGCCCGACCGAAACCACCACCTACGCAACGACGTTCGAAGTGAAGGCGGTGGCTGAAAATGCCGAGAGCGTGCCGATTGGCGGCCCCATCGGCAACACGCAGGTGTACGTGCTCGACGCTTGGCAGCAACCGGCGCCGATGGGCGTGACCGGTGAGCTGTACATCGGCGGGCAGGGCGTGGCGCTGGGTTACCTGAACCGGCCGGATCTGAGCGCCGAGAAATTCCTCCGCGATCCGTTCAGCGAAACACCGGGTGCGCTGCTCTACCGCACCGGCGACCTCGCGCGCTGGCTGGCGCCGGGGCAACTCGACTGCATCGGCCGCAACGACGATCAGGTGAAGATCCGTGGCTTTCGCATCGAACTGGGGGAAATCGAAAACCGCCTGCTGAACTGCCCGGGGATCAAGGAAGCGGTAGTGCTGGCGCGCCGCGACGGTCAGGACGCCACGCGTCTGGTGGCGTACTACACGGCGCACGATGGCGTCTTGGACAGCGCCGAACTGCACGCGCAGTTGCACGCTCGACTGCCGGAATACATGGTGCCCACCGCATGGGTGCAACTCGATGTCTTGCCGTTGAACAACAACGGCAAGGTCGACCGCAAGGCACTGCCGGCGCCGACCCAGGAAGCGTTGCTCAGTCGGGTTTACGAGGCACCGGCCAATGCACTGGAAACCCGCCTCGCACGGGTCTGGGCCGAGGTGTTGCAGGTCGAACAGGTTGGTCGCCACGACAACTTCTTCGAACTCGGTGGTCATTCATTGCTGGCGATGCGCATGCTGTCCCAGGTGCGTCAGCAGTTGGGCGTGGAACTGGCGCTGGCCGATCTGTTTGCCAACCCGGAGCTGGCGGCGGTCGCCCAGGTCCTGGGTCAGGCCGAACGCAGCACCTTGCCCGAGATTCTGCCGGCACCGCGAGATCAGGCGCTGCCGCTGTCGTTCGCCCAGCAACGCTTGTGGTTCCTCGCACAGATGGACGGCGGCAACACCGCCTACAACATTCCTCTGGGCTTGCGCCTGCGTGGCCGGCTCGACGCCGTGGCCCTGCAACGGGCATTGGCGCGAATCGTTGCGCGCCACGAAACCCTGCGCAGCCGTTTCGCGCAATTGAACGACGAAGCCCAGGTACTGTTTGCCCCGGTCGACAGTGGCCTGCCGCTGATCGAGGAAGATTGGCGGCAACAGCCGCAGACCGACGAGGCCTTGCGCACATTGCTCGAAAGGGAAGCGCGCGGGCCGTTCAATTTGCAGGATGAGCCGCTGATTCGTGGACGTCTGGTACGTCTGGCCGATGATCACCATGTGCTGTTGCTGACGATGCACCACATCATCTCCGACGGCTGGTCGATGGGCGTGCTGACCCGCGAACTGATGGCGCTGTATCAGGCGTTCAGCCATGGCGAGGAGGATCCGCTGCCGCCGCTGACCCTGCAATATGCCGACTACGCGGTGTGGCAACGGCGCTGGCTGAGCGGTGAGGTGTTGCAGCGTCAAAGCGATTACTGGCAGCACACGCTGGCCGGTGCGCCGGCGTTGCTGAGCCTGCCGACTGACCGTCCGCGTCCGGCACAACAGGATCACCACGGCGGCAGTGTCGAAATCGTGCTGGACGAGCAGACCAGCGTCGGTCTCAAGTCGTTGTGTCAGCGCCACGCCGTGACGCCGTACATGGTCATCATTAGTGCCTGGGCGATGTTGCTGGCTCGCTTGTCCGGACAGTCCGATGTGGTGGTCGGCTCGCCGGTGGCCAACCGCACTCGCGCCGAGATCGAGGGGCTGATCGGCATGTTCGTCAACACGCTGGCTCTGCGTATCGATACCTCGGGCGATCTGACAGGCGCAGCGCTGCTGGCGCGGGTCAAGGCGCAGACTTTGGCGGCGCAGGCGCATCAGGATCTGCCGTTCGAACATGTGGTGGAAATCACTCGACCGTTACGCAGCCTTTCTCATACACCGTTGTTCCAGACTCTGCTGAGCTGGGACAGCAGCGTTGCGCCCGCTTTGGCACTGGGCGGCCTGACGCTGGAAGGCATCGCTGGGGAAAATTACTTCGTGAAGTTCGACCTGTCTTTGAGCCTCGGTGAAACTCTGCAAGGGGTTCGCGGCTCGTTGCGCTATGCGACGGCGTTGTTCGATGAGTCGACGGTGCGGCGTTTTGTCGGTTACTTCCAGCGTTTGCTGGCGGCGTTGGTCAGTGATGATCAGGCTGTGTTGGCGCAAGTCGGGCTGCTGGCGGCGGATGAGCAGCAACGCCTGCTCGGCGAATTCAATGCGACGGCGGTTGATTGCCCGGTCGAGCAGCCGATTCAGAGCCTGTTCGAAGCGCAGGTGCAGCGTCAGCCGGATGCCATTGCCGTGCAGATCGGCGAACACAGCCTGACGTATCGCGAACTGAATGCCCGCGCCAACCGTCTTGCGCATCATCTGCGCGAGCAGGGTGTGGGGCCGGATGCGCGGGTGGCGCTGTGCGTCGAGCGTGGACTCGATCTGGTGGTGGGTTTGCTCGGCATTCTCAAGGCCGGTGGCGCTTATGTGCCGCTGGATCCGGCTTATCCGGCGGAGCGCCTGGACTTTATGCTCAGGGACTGCGCGCCGACGGCGGTATTAGTACACACGGCGACCCGATCGCTGTTCTCCGCGACCGATGCGCTGCTGATCGACTTTGATCAATGCAGCTGGCACGACCAGGCAGACAGCAATCCGCAGGTGCCCGGTCTGAATGCTTCGAATCTGGCTTACATGATCTACACCTCGGGTTCGACCGGCACACCAAAAGGCGTGATGCTTGAACACCGTGGCCTGTGCAATCTGGTGTATTGGGGCTCGCAGATTTGCCCGCCGACCACAGACGGCGCGCTGTTGCAGAAAGCGCCTTTCAGTTTCGACGGGTCGGTGTGGGAGTTCTTCTGGCCGCTGACGGCGGGTGTGCGTCTGGTATTGGCACGGCCGGGCGGTCACCGGGAACCGGCGTATCTGGCGCAAGTCATTCGTCAGCAACGCATTACGGTGGTCAAGTTTGTGCCGGCGTTGTTGCAGCAGTTTCTTGAACTGCAGGACGTCAGTGAATGCACCAGCCTCACCGATGTGTTCTGTGGTGGCGGCGAACTCACGGCGGCACTGGCCGCTGCTGTGCGCCAGCACCTGCCGTGGGTGCGCCTGCATAACGTGTATGGCCCGACCGAGGCCACGGTCGACAGCACGGCGTGGACGCTGGAACCGCACATGCCGGTGCCATTATCTGAATTGCCAATCGGCAAGGCTATCTGTAACACCCGACTGTATGTGCTCGATGCACACGATCAGGCTGTGCCGCACGGCGTTATTGGCCAGTTGCACATTGGCGGTATCGGCGTGGCACGCGGTTACAGGGGACTGCCGCAGATGCAGGCCGAGCGCTTTATCGACAGCCCGTTCGTAGCCGGTGATCGCTTGTACCGCACTGGCGATCTGGTGCGTTACCGCGCCGACGGTAACCTCGAATTCCTCGGGCGTAACGACTTCCAGGTCAAGCTGCACGGCTTGCGTCTGGAACTCGGTGAAATCGAAGCGCGGTTGATTCAGCACCCACAGGTGCGCGAGGTGGTGGTGCTGATGCGCGACGAGCGACTGGTCGCGTATTTCACTGCGGTTGATCGCCGTGCTGTGCCGGCGATCGATACGCTGCGCGCGTTCGTCCTCGAGCAGTTGCCCGAATACATGGTACCGGGCGCGTTTGTTGCGCTCGCCGTCTTGCCGTTGAGTCCCAACGGCAAGATCGACCGCCGGGCGCTGCCGGCACCAGGCCTCGACGCCGTGCTCAGCCGGCACTACGAAGCGCCTCAAGGCGAGATTGAAACCGTGCTGGCGCGGATTTGGGCTGAAGTGCTGAATGTCGAACAGGTTGGACGCCACGACAACTTCTTCGAATTGGGCGGGCATTCATTGCTGGCGATTCGTCTGGTCAACGTGCTGCAGCGGGCGGGGCAACAAGTGACGCTGGCGGAGCTGTTCCAGCGGCCAAGCATCGAGGCGCTGGCCGCGCTGCTCAGTCAGCGCAGTGGTGTGCCCGAGCAGCCGGAAGGACTGGTCGTGGTGCGACCGGGCGAGGGCGGCAATGCGCTGTTCCTGATCCATGAATTCAGCGGTCGGGATGTGTATTTCCCGGCATTGGGGATGCACATCGAGGGGCAGTTTCCGATTTACGGTTTGCCCGGTGTGCCGTTGGGGCAGCCGCAACTGCGCACCCTTGAATGCATGGCGGCGCGGATGGTCGGGATCATGCGCTCGGTGCAGCCGCACGGGCCTTACCGTCTGGCCGGGTGGTCGTTTGGTGGCTTGCTGGCCTATGAAATCGCACAGCAATTGCTCGGTCTCGACGAGGCGGTGGCGTTTGTCGGCCTGCTCGATACCTACGCCCCGCACTCGGCCAGCCAGGATAAAACCCGCTGGAGCGGCGAGCATCGTGACAAGCGTCAATTGCTCGAACATTGTCGGGCGCGTTCGCAGATGCTTGGTGAACAAGGGCTGCAAGCGTTGGCTGATGTCGAAAGGCTTGAGGCTGAAGTCGAACTCATTGCGTTCGATGAACTGTTCCAGCGCTGCTGCGAACAGCAATTGCCTGACCCGGAACTGGCCGCACTGACGGCGGCGCAAGCCTGGAGTTACTTCGATCGTGAGGCCGCTCATGGCCTGGCGCTGGCGCATTACCGGGTCAGCCCGGCCAGTCAACCGGTGCACTTGTTCCGCGCTCAGTCACTGATGCCGGGGCAGGCACAGCCGAGTCCGACCCGTGGTTGGGAGAACAAGGTCGGCAGCGGTTTGCTGCGCTGCATCGATGTGCCGGGGGATCACCGCAGCATGATGAAAAACCCGGATGTCCAGGCACTCGGCCAGGCCTTGAGTCAGACCATGGCCGCTGCGCAGGCCCCGCAACCACAGGCTTATCAACCCGTGTTGACGATCCAGAGCGGGCACGCCGGGCATGCGCCGATCTTCTGCGTGCCGGGGGCGGGCGACAGTGTCACCGGGTTCATTCACCTGACCGAAGCACTGGGCCCGGAATGGCCGATTTTCGGTCTGCAACCGCGCGGGCTAGATGGCAGCGGCGTGCCGCACAGTTCGGTGGAAGCGGCGGCGAAGTGTTATCTGCACGCCGTCGAACAGCTGCATCCGCAGGGCGCGGTGCACCTGATCGGCCATTCGTTCGGCGGCTGGGTCGTGCATGCCATGGCGGCGCAGTTGCAGGCGACGGGGCGTGAAGTGGTGTCCTTGACCCTGATCGACAGCGAAGCCCCCGGTGGTAACGGCACGGCGGGCAAGCCATATACGACGACCGCCGCGCTGGAGCGTTTGATCGAAACCTTGCAGCTGTCCAGCGGCAAGTCGTTGGGCATCGATCCGCTGGTGTTCGCCGAGGCTGACGACGCTACGCAAATGTCCCTGCTGCACGAGGGCATGGTGCGCGCCGGTGTGTTGTCTGCGCGTTCGTCAGCGCAGGCGATGCACGGCCCGGTACGCACTTTTGCCACGGCACTGCGCACGGTCTACCAACCGCAACTGGCCTACACCGGCCCAGTGCGGCTGGCGCTGGTCGATGACCCGACGCTGGACGCGTGGGGCAATCAGCGCGAGCAGGCGGCGATGGTTGAAGGCTGGCAGCGCCAGGTCGCGGACTTGGCGGTGTGGTACGGGCCGGGCAACCATTTCACGATTCTCAAGGCGCCCAACGTCTTCAGTTTCGCAGCGTGGTGGCATGACGGCCGGAAAGTGCCGGCGGGCGAAATATTGTCCTGATTGTTGTTTATCTAGCAGAGCCCGGCGTCGCGCCGGGCTCGATCCTGAACGGACTTGTGGGCATTTATGGAAAAGTCGAAGTGGCGCAAAGCCGGTATGGGTTTGGCGTTGGCGGTGGTGGCGGGGTTGGTGTTCTACACGGTGCAGGCACCGGCCGAGGCGCCGCAGTACCTGACCGCCACGGTCGAGCGCGATGACATCGAGAACGCGGTGCTGGCCACCGGCGTGCTCGAAGGGATCAAGCAGGTTGATGTCGGTGCTCAGGTCTCTGGCCAACTGAAGTCGCTGAAGGTCAAGGTCGGCGACAAGGTGAAGAAGGGGCAGTGGCTGGCGGAGATCGATCCGCTGGTGTTGCAAAACACCCTGCGTCAGGCTCAGGTCGATGAGGAAAACCTGCAGGCGCAAAAACGCGCCACGCAGGCCCAACTGAAACAGACCAAAGCGATTTACGAGCGCTATCAGAACCTGCAGGAAGATGCGTCGATTTCGCGCCAGGATTTCGAAACCGCCGAATCCAACTATCAGGTGCAGCAGGCCAACCTGATGTCGCTGGATGCGCAGATCAAAAGCGCGCACATCCAGATCGACACGGCCAAGGTCAATCTGGCGTACACGCGGATTGTCGCGCCGATCGATGGTGACGTGGTCGGCGTGGTCACTCAGGAAGGCCAGACAGTGATTGCCAGCCAACTGGCGCCGGTCCTGCTGAAACTGGCGGACCTGGACACCATGACGGTCAAGGCGCAGGTCTCCGAAGCCGATGTAATCCATATCGCGCCGGGGCAAGAGGTGTATTTCACCATTCTCGGCGAGGACAAACGCTACTACGCGAAATTGCGCGGCACGGACCCGGCGCCGCAGAATTTTCTCGAAACCCCGCCCGCCGGCACGCCGAAGCAAAGCAGCGCGGTGTTCTACAACGCTTTGTTTGAAGTGCCGAACCCCGACCATCGCCTGCGCATTTCGATGACCGCGCAGGTGCGCATCGTCCTCGACACCGCCAAGGCAGTGCTGACCGTGCCGGTGGCGGCGCTCGGCCCGCGCAATGCCGATGGCAGCTTTCCGGTGCGGGTGCTGGATGCCAAGGGGCACGCGCAGTCGCGCAATGTGCAGACCGGGATCAACAACAACGTCAAAGTGCAGATCAATGATGGTCTGGCTGAAGGTGATCGCGTGGTCATCGGTGATCCGCTGACCAATGTGGCGGGGGCCTGAGCATGATTGAGCCACTGTTACAGCTGACCGGCATCACCCGCAGTTTCACTGCCGGCGACCGCGAATTTCTCGCGCTGAAGAACATCAACCTGACGATCCATGCCGGGGAAATGGTCGCGATCATCGGCGCCTCGGGCTCCGGCAAATCAACGCTGATGAACATCCTCGGTTGCCTCGATTACGCCACCGCCGGCAGCTACAAGATCAACGGCCAGGAAACCCGTGATCTGGACAATCAGGCGCTGGCCGAACTGCGCCGCGACTACTTCGGCTTCATCTTCCAGCGCTACCACTTGCTGCCGCACCTGAGTGCGATGCACAACGTCGAGATGCCGGCGATTTATGCCGGCACGCCACAGCTGCAACGCCATGCCCGGGCCCGAGAGCTGTTGGCGCGACTGGGCCTCGAAGGTCACTTGACGCATCGGCCGAGCCAGTTGTCTGGCGGCCAACAGCAGCGGGTCAGTATCGCCCGGGCGTTGATGAACGGCGGCGAAGTGATCCTCGCCGACGAGCCCACCGGAGCGCTCGATACGGCCAGCGGCAAAGAGGTGATGCGCATTCTGCTGGAGCTGCACGCGGCCGGGCACACGGTGATTCTGGTGACCCACGACCCGAAAGTCGCGGCCAACGCCGAGCGCATCATCGAAGTCAGCGACGGCGAAATCCTCAGCGACCGTGCCAACGAACGCGACACCACGCACTTGCTCAGCGATGAGCCGGTGGCGCCGAAAGCCAACGCTTCACGGCGTCTAGTCGCCAGCCTAGGACTGTTCAAGGAAGCCTTCAGCATGGCCTGGGTCGCATTGATCTCGCACCGCATGCGGACGTTGCTGACCATGCTCGGGATCGTCATCGGCATCACCTCGGTGGTATCGATTTCGGCGGTCGGCGAGGGTGCGAAGAACTACGTGCTCAAGGACATCGCCGCGATTGGCAGCAACACCATCGATGTCTATCCCGGCACCAGCTACGGTGACAAGCGTGCGGCGGCCATCGAAACCCTGACGCCGGCCGATGTCACGGCACTGAATCAGTTGTACTACGTCGACAGCGCCACGCCGATGATTGGCCGCAGCCTGTTGTTGCGCTACCGCAATATCGATCTGGATGCGCAGGTCAACGGCGTCAGCGATCAGTACTTCAAGGTGCGCGGCATCAAGATGGCGGCGGGTATTGCATTCAGCGAAAGCGATGCGCGGCGCCAGGCGCAAGTGGTGGTCATCGATCACAACACCCGGCAACGCTTGTTCGGCCAGGATGTCGATCCGCTGGGTCAGGTGATCCTGATCGGCAACCTGCCGTGCACGGTGATCGGCGTTGCCGCGCCGGATAAAAGCCTGTTTGCCTCGGGTAAGACCCTCAACGTCTGGGTGCCCTATGAAACCGCTGCGGGGCGGGTGTTGGGCCAGCGTTATCTGGACAGCATCAGCGTGCGCATGAAGGACGGCCAGCCGAGCAAAGTGGTGGAAGAGCATGTGACCCAACTGCTGCTGCAACGCCATGGCAGTAAGGATTTCTTCACCAACAACCTCGACAGCGTCTTGCAGACCGTGCAGAAAACCAGTCGTTCGCTGGCGTTGTTGCTGTCGCTGATTGCGGTGATTTCCTTGGTGGTCGGCGGCATCGGAGTGATGAACATCATGCTGGTGTCGGTGACCGAACGCACCCGCGAGATCGGTATTCGCATGGCGGTCGGCGCGCGGCAGTCGGACATTCGTCAGCAGTTTTTGGTGGAGGCGGTAATGGTCTGCCTGTTGGGCGGGGCGATCGGGATTTCCCTGTCGTACGCGATCGGGCATCTGTTTTCGCTGTTTATCAAGGAGTGGGAGATGGTCTTCTCGTTGACCTCGGTGCTCACGGCGGTGATCTGTTCGACATTGATCGGCATCGTCTTTGGCTTCGTCCCGGCCCGCAACGCCTCGCGCCTCGACCCGATCGAAGCGCTCGCCCGCGACTGACAGCCCGCGCTTGTTGATCGTTCCCACGCTCCGCGTGGGAATGCCTTTAGGGACGCTCTGCGTCCAGTGACGCGAAGCGTCACGGGCTGCATTCCCACGCAGAGCGTGGGAACGATCAACAGCGGCGTTATCGAACAGCGGTTCTGCAGTGTTATCAGGCAGCGCTCGATGCCGAGGTTTCCTGTGGCGAATACATCCAGCGCATCAACGAATGCCGGCCACTGATGCCCAGCTTGATCGCCGCCCGTTTGAGATAGCTCTCCACCGTGTTGACCTTCAGTTGCAATTGCTCGGCCAGTTCCGGTGCCGTGTGCCCGGCAAGCAGGCCGATGCACACCTCGGTTTCACGGTTCGACAGGCTCAGGCCCAATTGCTGCAAACGTTCGGTGAAGCGCAAGCGCAGGGTTTGCAGCCCGGTGCCCTCGGGGGCTTCGCTGGGGCTTTCGGCTTCAGGGCAGGCGGGTTGCACGGCGTTGATATGTTTCTCGACCATCGGCAGCAGCACTGGGGAGATGTCTTGCAACAGGCTGCGCTCCCGGGCGGAAAAACGTTGCGACTGACCGTTGCGGTACACCGAAATCACGTAGCGAAAACCGTCCTTGCGTCGGGTCAGGTGCAATTGCGAGGCATCGGTGACGTTGGCTGATTCTGCCGGCGGCAGCTCGTCGCTGGGCATCGCGCTGTGTTCCGAGAACAGCGTTTCGGCCAGCAGTGCTGGCTCTTTCAGCGGTTCGGGGCCGTTGCGAAGGGATGTACGGCTTACCGACTCGACACGCATCTGGCGGATGTGCGTGGCGTCCACCGCCAGTTGAGTGAGGATCAGGTCGTGAAGCATGCGCGGAAAATGCCGGCTGCCGGTGCTGGCAATTACTTTGCCAATCTGCGGGAACAGCTGTGAGTTCATGTCATTCATCCATGAGTTGCAATGGGCGGCTCGTGTCCCGCAGGCGCCGGGGGTGAAGCTCCTTGACCGGTGAAAACGCCTCGGGAACTGGATCCTATCCTAGTACAACGTTTCAGCGACCGCTTAATGAAGGTGTTATTAGTTCATAACCGACGCACACCTCGCCTTGCCGACGGCCGTTTACTTGCGCAACGCCAGGTAGGATTTGCCCAGATCGCCGGCCCAGCTGTTCAGCACGGCCTTGACGTCATCAGCGCTCAGCGCCTGTTTGTCGTTCTCCAACGGCACGCCGATGCCCTTGCGGACCACTTCGGCGACCACCTCGCCGGTCGAACCATCCTCGAACGATACTTCGGTGGTGATTTCGCTGTCCTGGTCGCGAATGCCGGTGGCGGTGCTCACGCCTGCTGCGACCAGCGTGACCGGCAGCCATTCATAAAAGCGCAAACCCTGGGTGCGGGTCGCGACCCGGGTAATCGCCGGTCGCACGATGAGGGTGTCGGGCCCCGGTGTCGACACCAGGCGCATGACTTTGCCCAGTTCCTGTCTGAGCGCCGCGTCATAGTATTCGGTCACGCCGGACAACGTGCTCAGCGGAATCCGCTCGGTCGGTGCGACGCTCGGGTAGAACTGGCTGGGCGCCAGATAGGCCTGGGTATAACGGCCTCGGGCCAATGCCGGGCTGACCCATCCGAGTACCGTCTGCCCCGACGGTGACTGGCGTTCGCTCAACAGGCTGTAGTCATGCAGAAATCCACTGTACATCTTCGGTTCGACGGTTTTATTGCTGCATGCCGGCAGGCTCAAGGTGGCTGAAAGCACCAGCGACTTCGAGAAATTGCTGATCATCAATGGCTTTCCTTGTGGGCTGGCGGGGCGTTGTCCGAGCACTCGATATGCAACTGGCCGTGGCGCATGATCCAGTGCACGAGGTCGGCGACTGGAATCGAATGCACGTATTCCACCCAGTGCGCGTTGTCCGGGCTGAATTGTTCGAAGTAGCGGCGCAGGACGATGCGCTCCTGATTGCCGGTCAGGCCCAGGCACGACTCCTGAAACAGAATCGGCGTATCGTGCCCGGGAGCCGTAGTGCGCTGGCTAAGGATCAACGGACGATGGCTGGCGCGGCCCTTGGCGGTGTACCTCTGATTGAATTCCTTCATGGGAGCCCCCTGCGATGAAAGTCCCGCAGAGTGCCCGAGGAGGATTGCCCGGGAATGTCCGATTGTTGTCGGCGCGGAAGGAATGTTGCGTGATTGAAATAAATGACCCGAACGGCGAAATGGTTTTAGATGCGCTCTTTTTTGGCCCTTGGATCCTGTGACCGTGAGCAGATTGCTGATCGTCGATGACGACATGGAAGTGCTGTCCCTGCTGAAGAAGTTCTTCGTTCAGCATGCCTACGAGGTCGATGTCGCGCCCGATGGCGTGGCGATGTGGGCGGCCATTGCGCAGCAGCGCCCGGACACCATTATTCTCGACGTCATGCTGCCCGGCGAAGGCGGCCTGAGCCTGTGCCAGAAAATCCGCGCACAGATGGGCATTCCGATCATTATGCTCACGGCCATGGCCGAGCTCAGCGATCGCATCGTCGGCCTGGAGCTTGGCGCCGACGATTACCTGACCAAGCCTTTCGCACCACGCGAATTGCTCGCCCGGGTGCGCGCCGTGCAGCGTCGTGCCGGCGAGCAGCCAAGTCCCGCCAGTGAACGCCCGCGACCGGTGATTGCGTTCGCCGGTTGGCACCTGGATATCACCTGTCGCGAGTTGCGCTCGCCGGAGCAGGTGATGATTCCGCTGTCCGCTGGCGAATTCGACCTGTTGGTGGTGTTTCTCGAACATCCCCAGCGCATTCTCACCCGCGAACAATTGATCGACCTGACGCGTGGCGAAGGCCACGACGCCTTTGATCGCAGCATCGATGTCCAGGTCAGTCGCCTGCGACGCAAGATCGAACCCGACAGCAAGCGTCCAGACCTGATCCGCACTGTGCGCAACGGAGGCTACATGTTCACCGCCAAGGTCAGCCGTTCGTGATCCGCCGTCTGTTGCGCCGCGATACCCTGCGACGGCGGATTGCCCTGACCATCCTCGCGGCGATGCTGGCTTCACTGGCACTCAATGCCTTGTTCGTGCAGGTCGCCGGCATCTGGGCGCGCCCGCCCATTGAACGCACCGGCCTGCTTGAACAGATTGCCGTGACCACGCGGCTGATCGAAGCCGCCCCGACGTCGCTGCGCCCGCAACTGGCCAGCGCGGCAACCAGTTCGATGCTGAACGTGATCTGGCACGCTCGGCGCGCCGACTTCGATCTGCCTGCGATCGGCACGCCAATCGAGGCGGGCAGGGGGCCGGTGATGCAACAACTGCTGGGTGACGACCGTGAAATCGAAGTGTTCAGCCCCGATGACTTTCCGCGCGACAGCCAGCGCGCGCACTACGTCGCGCTGGTGCAATTGGTCGATGGCAGCTGGTTGTCGTTTACCCCGCCGCAACGCAGTTGGGGCCTCGACGTCGGCACGCGGATCGCGGTGGTCATCGCCCTCGGATTGATCGCCACCTTGCTGGTGGCATGGCTCGCCACACGCCAGTTGGCCACTCCGCTGCAGCGCTTCGCCAGCGCCGCCCGGCGCTTTGGCAGCGATCTGCGGGCGCCGCCGATCAACGTCGAAGGCCCGGACGAAATACGTCAGGCAATCATCGCCTTCAACACCATGCAGGCGCAGATCCAGCATTTCATCGCCGAGCGCACGCACATGCTCGCGGCCATCTCCCACGATCTGCGCGCGCCGCTGACCCGCATGCGCTTGCGCAGCGAGTTCATGGAAGACCTCGATCATCAGTACAAGCTGATCCGTGACGTTGAAGAAATGCAGTCGATGATCAACGCCGCGCTGGCGTTCTTTCGTGAGGACACTCACCGCGAGCAGCCCACCGCGTTCGACCTGTCGGAGTTGCTGCAAACCATCATCGACGATTACCGCGACCAGCACCTCGCTGTCGACTTCAGTGGCCCCGCGCATCTGGTGTATGAGGGGCGGCCGCTGGGCATCAAGCGGGTGATCGTCAATTTGCTGGAAAACGCCGCCAAATACGCGCAGCAACCGAGCATCGCACTGAGCGGTAACGACCATACGATCTGCATCGAGGTGTGCGACCAAGGGCCGGGGATTCCCGAGTCGGCGCTGCAGCGGGTTTTCGATCCGTTCTATCGCCTTGAAGCTTCGCGCAATCGTGATACCGGCGGCGTCGGGCTGGGGCTTTCGGCCGCGCAGGCGATCGTGCGCGAGCAGGGTGGTGAGCTGACCCTGCGCAATCGCAGCGGCGGTGGCCTGGTGGCGCGGGTCGAGCTGCCTCGGGACCTGTTCGACTGAGACCATCAGCGACCACGCTGCGGTTTACCGTCATTTCCAACAGCTGATGAGGGACCGCTGCAGGGACTTCGACCTGCAACCCTTGCGCCTGCTTGCGGACAGTTTTTTGTCGGCAGTCGCGAAGCCGTCGAGCCGTTCTACGAATAACCTTGCAGCGCGAGGACGGCAGCCTTGGCAATCTGCGCGTCCTGAGCGGATTTGACCCCGGACACGCCCACCGCACCGATCACTTGTCCGTCGACAATGATCGGCACGCCACCTTCAAGCGAGGTCAGCAGCGGCGCCGAGAGAAACGCGTTGCGACCGTTGTTGACCATCTCTTCATAGACAGTCGATTCGCGGCGACCGAGGGCTGAAGTGCGGGCCTTTTCCATGCAGATGTAGGCGCCGATCGGTGCACAACCGTCGAGGCGCTCAAGCGCCAGCAAGTGGCCGCCATCATCGACCACGGCAATACTCACCGACCATTGGTTGCGCTGCGCCTCGGTGCGCCCGGCGGCGAGGATCAGCGCGACTTCTCTCTGGCTCAATACGAATTTGCTGTTCATGGTTTTTCCTGCGCGAGAAGGGACTCTTCAAGCACCTCGATCCAGTGCCTGACCGGTGTGCGGCCAGCGCTGTCGAGGTGAATCTGGCAACCAATGTTGGCGGTGACGATGAGGCTGGGCGAGGCGCTTTCCAGCGCATTGATCCTGTTATCGCGCAATTGCCGGGAAAGTGCAGGCTGGGTGATCGAATAGGTACCGGCGGAACCGCAGCACAGGTGACTGTCGGGCACTGGCGTGAGGTGAAACCCCAGCCGTGTCAGAACACTTTCCACCGCGCCACCGAGTCTGAGCGCGTGCTGAAGCGTGCACGGACAATGAAACGCCAGACGCTGATCGTTGTGCGCCACGACCAGTTGTTCCAGCGGTTCCGCCTGCAGAATCTCCACCAGATCCTTGCTGATCGCACTGATTTTGGCGGCTTTCATTGCGTAGGCCGGATCGTGTTCGAGCAGGTGAGCGTAGTCCTTGATGAAGGTGCCACACCCGCTGGCGGTTTGCACGATCGCCTCGGCGCCGCTTGCGATCGCCGGCCACCACGCATCGATATTGCGCCGCGCGCGCTGCAGTCCGGCCTGTTGGGCGTCGAGGTGATAGTCAATCGCACCGCAGCAACCGGCCTCGCTGATCGGCAGGATGCTGATGCCCAGACGGTCGAGCACCCGCGCGGTCGCGGCGTTGGTGTTCGGCGACAGGCTGGTCTGTACGCAGCCTTCGAGCATCAGCATCGTGCGGGCCCGCGTTCGCGCTGGTCTGGGTCTGGCCGGCGCAATGTGTCGCGGCAGCTTCATTTGCACAGCCTGCGGCAGCAGTGGACGCAGTCGTTCACCGAGGATCAGCAACGGTTTGAACAACCGCGGCTCAGTCAACACGCTGCGCAAACCCTGGCGCAACAGACGCTGGCCGGGACTGCGCGGCGCTGCATCATCGACCACCGCACGGCCGATATCGAGCAGGTTGTGATAGTCGACACCGGACGGGCAGGTGGTCTCGCAATTACGGCAGGACAGGCAGCGGTCGAGATGCTGTTGGGTGGTGGCGCTTGCGGTATTGCCTTCGAGCACTTGCTTGATCAGGTAAATCCGGCCGCGTGGGCCATCCAGTTCATCGCCGAGCAGTTGATAGGTCGGGCAGGTGGCGTTGCAGAACCCGCAATGCACGCAACTGCGCAAAATGCGCTCGGCTTCTGCGGCGCGCGTAAGGCGCAGGGATTTTTCGCTCAGGGTGGTTTGCATGATCAGATCTCTGCGTACATTCGGCCCGGGTTGAAAATCCCTTGCGGGTCCAGTTGCGTCTTCAGTGATTGCTGATAGCGCAGTAACGCCGGTGCCAGCGGCTGGAACGGTTGTGCGCAGTTTGCATGGCAGCTGGCGTGACCGCTCGCCTGGGTGGCGATGGCGCGGATGATCAGGGCGTCGGCGTCGGACTTCAGCCAGCGCTGGGCTCCGCCCCAATCGATCAGTTGTTCGCCGGGCAGGCTCAACGGGCCTGTGTGCGGCGGCACTGACAGGCGCCAGAGCGGCCTTGGATCGGCAAAAAAGGCCAGGCGCTGAGCATTCAGATCGGCCCAGTACGCCGTGTCCAGCGGTTCACCCCCGAGTCGGTCATGAGCCGCCGTCACCGATCCTTCACCGCCTTCCAGGCGCAGATGCAGGCGTTGCCCGTCGTGGCTGGCGGCGCTGATCGGAACCGGTTGTTGGCCCCATTCGGCGAGTTTGAGCAACGCACGTTCGCAGCTGATTTCCAGGGCAATGCTCAGGCTGTGACGTGGTTTCGGCAGGACTTTCAGCGAGACTTCAGTGAGCAATCCCAGGCAACCAAAACTGCCAGCCATCAGGCGCGAGACATCGTAGCCGGCAACGTTCTTCATCACTTCGCCGCCAAAACGCAGATGTTTGCCGTGGCCGGTAATGATCCGCGTGCCCAGTACGTAATCGCGCACGGATCCGGTCCAGGGGCGGCGCGGCCCGGACAACCCGGCAGCGAGCATGCCACCGACGGTGGCACCCGCCTCACTGTGTGGCGGCTCGCATGGCAGCATTTGTCCGGCCGCGTCGAGGGCCGCGTTGAGTTCGGCCAATGGCGTGCCGGCGCGTGCGGTGATCACCAGTCCCGTCGGGTCGTAGCTGACAATGCCGCGATGCACGCGAGTATCGAGCAACGCGCCGTGGGTCATGCGGCCCAGATGGGCCTTGCTGTTGCCGCCCTGGATGCGCAACGCAAGTTTGTCATGTAGCGCCTGCTCAACCTGTTGCAGCAGTTCGGCGGCGGCGTCGTTGTCATGTTCGACCGTCATCAGAAACGCTCCAGATCGGGGAAGGGCAACTGGCCGTGGTGGACATGCATCGCACCGAATTCGGCGCAGCGGTGCAGGGTCGGAATATTTTTCCCGGGATTGAGCAGGCCGCCGGGGTCGAATGCTGCTTTGACGGCATGGAACAGAGTCAATTCATCACTGCTGAACTGCGCGCACATCTGGTTGATTTTCTCGCGGCCGACACCGTGTTCGCCGGTGATGCTGCCGCCGACCTTGACGCACAACTCAAGGATCTTGCCGCCCAGGGCTTCCGCGCGATCCAGCTCGCCGGGCTGGTTGGCATCAAACAGAATCAGCGGATGCATGTTGCCGTCGCCCGCATGAAAGACGTTGGCCACGCGCAAATCGTACTCGATGGACAAATCGGCAATAGCCTGAAGCACGCCGGGCAATTCGCGGCGCGGGATGGTGCCATCCATGCAGTAATAATCCGGCGACAGCCGGCCGACGGCAGGGAAGGCATTCTTGCGTCCGGCCCAGAAACGCACGCGCTCGGCCTCGTCTTTGGCCTGGCGCAGTTCGGTGGCACCGGCATGTTGCAGCACCTGACGCACGCGCTGGCAGTCGTCGTCGACATCGGCTTCGACGCCGTCCAGTTCGCACAGCAGGATCGCTTCGGCATCGATCGGGTAACCGGCGTGGATAAAATCCTCGGCAGCACGGATGGCGAGGTTGTCCATCATCTCCAGGCCGCCCGGAATGATCCCGGCGGCGATGATGTCAGCAACCGCGCGCCCGGCTTTTTCCACCGAGTCGAACGCCGCGAGCAGGACTTTCGCAGTTTGCGGTTTGGGCAGCAGTTTGACGGTGACTTCGGTGATCACCCCGAGCATGCCTTCGGAGCCGGTGAACAGTGCGAGCAGATCGAAACCGGGTGAGTCCAATGCGTCGGAGCCGAGCGTCAGGCACTCACCCTCGACAGTGAGCATCTCGATCTTGAGCAGGTTGTGCACGGTCAGACCGTATTTCAGGCAGTGCACGCCACCGGCGTTTTCCGCGACATTGCCGCCGATGGAGCAGGCGATCTGCGAAGACGGATCCGGCGCGTAATACAAACCATGCGGTGCGGCCGCCTGGGAAATCGCCAGGTTGCGCACGCCCGGCTGGACCCGCGCAAAACGTCCGGCAGGGTTGATTTCGAGTATCCGGTTGAAGCGCGCCATCACCAGCAGCACGCCTTTTTCCAGCGGCAGGGCACCACCGGACAGACCGGTACCGGCGCCGCGCGGCACCACTGGCACGCGTTGTTGATGACAGATTCTGAGGATGGTCACGACTTGTTCGAGCTCGCGTGGCAGCACCACCAGCATCGGTGTGGTGCGGTAGGCCGACAAACCATCGCATTCGTACGGTTTCAGCGCCTCTTCACTGTGGAGGATTTCCAGCTCCGGCATTTGCGCCCGCAGCGCGCTGAGCAGTGCGGGTTTATCGGTGGCCGGTAACACGCCATCAACGCGTTCGTCGTAAAGAATATTCATCGCGGGCAGGCAACCCTTGGTTATTGTTTTTGACAGGCCGACGCCACATGGGCGTGCTTGCATCATTGGGCGCACGGGCAATACTGTCTACGTCGTCCGGTACTGGTCGAACCAGTTCTTTTTGCCGGGTTTTTCGTATGAAGCCCCTCAAGTCTTTTAAAACAACAAGATGCGATGCAATCGTTAAGCAGGGAGATGCAGGGTTATGGCTGGTCATACCAGTGAAGGACGGACTGTGCAGGTGGCGGATGTGGTTTGCGAACGTGTCGAGCGATTGATCGTCGACGGCGTGTTGAAGACCGGGCAACTATTGCCCTCTGAACGCCGGCTGACGGAAAAACTCGGCGTCTCGCGCACCGCGTTGCGTGAAGGCCTGAAACTGCTCCGCGCCCGCGGGATCATCAGCACCAAGCAGGGTAAAGGCTCTTTTGTCGCCGACCTTTCCGGGCAGGGCGTCGCATCGCCCCTGATGCACTTGTTCAGCTCGCAACCGCGCACCCTGTACGACTTGTTTGAAGTGCGCAGCCTGCTGGAGGGCGAGTCGGCGCGGCTGGCGGCGTTGCGCGGCACCGAAGCGGATTTCGTCCTGATCACCCGCAGCTATCAGGCTTTGCTCGATGCGCATGGCTGTGAGCTGCAAGCATCCGAACATGCGCGGCTCGACCACGCATTCCATCTGGCGATCTGCGAGGCTTCACACAACCCGGTGCTGGTGCAGACCCTGCGCTCACTGACGGATTTGTTGCTCAACACGGTGTTCGCCTCGGTCAACAATCTCTATCACCGCGAACCGCAAAAACGCCAGATTGACCGCCAACACGCGCGCCTCTACAACGCCGTGACCGGGCGCCTGCCTGAACAGGCGCGCAAGGCTGCTGTCGCGCATATCCAGAGCATCAGTGACAACCTCAAGGAGATCGAAAGCGAAGAGCAGCGGCTGGTGCGCGCGACGATGCGCCTGGAGGGCTGGACTTGAATGTCGAATGATTGTCCGTTTCAGGTTGACGGTGAAACACATTCCAGCCGATTTATCCCGTCCCTGTGCGTCAGTAATCTGTACCCAACTTGAACGCAACAACAAATTCAAAAACTCAAAAGGGAAGCAGACCATGACCACTCCAACCTACAACCGCCTGAACAAAGACGACGCTATCGTGCTGCTGGT
>Ga0160444_100146_pt1 | contig 72051 bp, 72 predicted proteins | sample HID1972K_E1MG_FD_108232 | JGI IMG/M metagenome (GOLD analysis project Ga0160444, IMG submission 108232) | Enriched pill bug-associated microbial communities from UW Madison campus, WI, USA - HID1972K_E1 MG | ecosystem: Host-associated > Arthropoda: Insects > Digestive system > Unclassified ... | reverse complement strand
CGGCCGCGCCTCGCGGGCACCGGCGCGGCGCGCCAGGCGCTCGCCGCCGCCGCGCAGGCTGGTCGCCTCGATCCACCAGCCGCCGAGCACCAGCAGCAGCGTGATGCCGGTGTTGACGTGGAAGAAGTAGGCCGGGTAGCGCAGCGGCCCCGGCTGGTGCCAGCCCCAGACCGCCCACCAGGTCAGCGCCAGGCCCGCGTTCACCGCCAGCACCAGCAGCAGCACCGCCAGCGCAAAGGCCAGCAGCAGCCGGCGCGTGCGGCGGCGCGCGTCGTCCTGGCGCTCGAAGAAGCGCATGGACCGCTCAGAAGCTCACGCGCGGCGCCTCGCGCTCGGCCTCGGAGCGGGTGCTCTGCAGCATCGCCGCCGGCACGAAGCCGAACAGGCGCGCCACGATCAGCGCCGGGAACTGGGCCGCCTTGTCGTTGAAGTCCAGCACCTGGTCGTTGTAGGCCTGGCGCGCGAAGCCGACGCGGTTCTCGGTGCTGGTGAGCTCCTCGCTCAGCGACTGCATGGTCTGGTCGGCCTTGAGGTCCGGATAGGCTTCCTGCAGGGCGAACAGCCGCCCCAGCGTGCCGCCCAGCGCCTGCTCGGCCACCGCCAGCGCGCCGATCGCGCCCGCGTCCACCGGCCGGGCGCGGGCCGTGTCGGCGGCCGCCTGGGCCTGGCCGCGCGCGCGGATCACCGCTTCCAGCGTCCCGGCCTCGTGGGCGAGGTACTTGCGCGCCACCTCCACCAGGTTCGGCACCAGGTCGTAGCGGCGCTTGAGCTGCACGTCGATCTGGCCGAAGGCGTTGGCGATGCGGTTCCTGGACTGGACCAGCCGGTTGTAGACCATGACGGCCCACCACACGACGGCGGCCCCGACCGCCAGCAGAACCCATTGAGTGACCGACATGCGCTTTCTCCCGCTGTGGATGATGGAAGTCCGGATGTTACGAGATGAAAACAACGTTCTCCAAACGCAAGAACGCCCCGGCATGGCGGGGCGTTGCGTTTCGGGGAGGAAGGCGCCCTACTTGCCGTAGGCGGCGATGCCGTCGGTGATCTCCTTGTGCGCGGCCGCGATGCCTTCCCAGCCCAGCACCTTGACCCACTTGCCCTGCTCCAGGTCCTTGTAGTGCTCGAAGAAGTGGCTGATGGCCTTCAGGCGCATCGGGTTGACGTCGTCCACCGACTTCCAGTGGCTGTAGATGGGCAGGATCTTGTCGGTGGGCACGGCCAGCACCTTGCCGTCGATGCCCGCCTCGTCCTCCATCTTGAGGATGCCCAGCGCGCGGCAGGTCACCACCACGCCGGGCAGCAGCGGGTACGGGGTGATCACCAGCACGTCCACCGGATCGCCGTCGCCCGACAGGGTCTGCGGCACGTAGCCATAGTTGGTCGGGTAGTACATCGCGGTGGTCATGAAGCGGTCAACGAAGATCGCGCCCGATTCCTTGTCGACCTCGTACTTGATCGGGTCGGCGTTCATCGGGATCTCGATGACCACGTTGAATTCGTCGGGGAGCTTCTTGCCGGGAGGGATCTTGTCGAAGGCCATGAGATGTTGTCTTTGGTAGAAAAACGGGGCGTCGAGGGATGCGGAAAAACCCGAAGTTTACCGACCGTGTCACGGCACGGTCGTACGGAATGTGACTTTTGCCTGTAAATTGGCCGCGTTGGCCAATCGGCCCTGTCCTTTGACGGAAGGGCTTCGAGGAAGCAACGCGGCGGCAGTCCTGACCCGTACGCGTTGCGCACAGGGTCCGGCTGCTGTCTCCACAAGTCGACAACTACTGGAGAAGCAAGGCATGACTGGCAACACCCCTCTCGTCCTCGCCATCGTCTGCGGCCTGGTGGCCGTGGCCTATGGCATCTGGGCTCGGAGCTGGATTCTTTCCAAGGACGCGGGCAACGCGCGAATGCAGGAGATCGCCGCGGCGATCCAGGCCGGGGCCTCGGCCTACCTGGCCAAGCAGTACACCACCATCGCCGTCGTCGGCCTCGTGCTGGCGGTGCTGATCGGTCTCTTCCTGGACCTGACCACGGCCGTCGGCTTCGTGATCGGCGCGGTGCTCTCCGGGGCCTGCGGCTTCATCGGCATGAACGTGTCGGTGCGCGCCAACGTGCGCACCGCGCAGGCGGCCACGCAGGGCATCGGCCCGGCGCTGGATGTCGCCTTCCGCGGCGGCGCGATCACCGGCATGCTGGTGGTCGGCCTGGGGCTGCTGGGCGTGGCGGGCTTCTACTGGTTCCTGGGCGGCACGGCGGCGACGTCGGCGCAGGCGCTCAACCCGCTGATCGGCTTCGCCTTCGGCTCCTCGCTGATCTCCATCTTCGCGCGGCTGGGCGGCGGCATCTTCACCAAGGGCGCCGACGTGGGCGCCGACCTGGTGGGCAAGGTGGAGGCCGGCATCCCCGAGGACGACCCGCGCAACCCGGCGGTGATCGCCGACAACGTGGGCGACAACGTGGGCGACTGCGCCGGCATGGCGGCCGACCTGTTCGAGACCTACGCCGTGACCCTGATCGCCACCATGGTGCTGGGCGCGCTGATGGTGGCCGCGGCGCCGGTCAACGCGGTGCTGTACCCGCTGGCGCTGGGCGGCGTGTCGATCATCGCCTCGATCGTCGGCTGCTTCTTCGTCAAGGCCTCGCCGGGCATGACCAACGTGATGCCGGCGCTCTACAAGGGCCTGGCCGTGTCGGGCCTGCTGTCGCTGATCGCCTTCTGGTTCGTCACCGCCTGGCTGATCCCCGACGACGCCATCGCCGCCAGCGGCAGCCAGCTCAAGCTCTTCGGCGCCTGCTTCGTCGGCCTCGCGCTGACGGCCGCGCTGGTGTGGATCACCGAGTACTACACCGGCACGCAGTTCAAGCCGGTGCAGCACATCGCGCAGGCCTCGACCACCGGCCACGGCACCAACATCATCGCCGGCCTGGGCGTCTCGATGCGCTCCACCGCCTGGCCGGTGATCTTCGTGTGCATCGCGATCCTGGCGTCGTACATGCTCGCCGGGCTCTACGGCATCGCCGTGGCCGCGACGGCCATGCTGAGCATGGCCGGCATCGTGGTCGCGCTCGACGCCTACGGCCCGATCACCGACAACGCCGGCGGCATCGCCGAGATGTCGGAGCTGCCCTCCTCGGTGCGCGACATCACCGATCCGCTGGACGCCGTGGGCAACACCACCAAGGCCGTGACCAAGGGCTACGCCATCGGCTCGGCCGGCCTCGCCTCGCTGGTGCTGTTCGCCGACTACACCCACAAGCTCGAAAGCTACGGCCAGGCGATCAGCTTCAACCTGAGCGACCCGATGGTGATCGTCGGCCTGTTCATCGGCGGGCTGATCCCCTACCTGTTCGGCGCCATGGCGATGGAGGCCGTGGGCCGCGCGGCCGGCGCGGTGGTGGAGGAAGTGCGCCGCCAGTTCCGCGACATCCCCGGCATCATGGACGGCACCGGCAAGCCCGAGTACGGCAAGGCCGTGAGCATGCTGACCGGCGCGGCCATCAAGGAGATGATGATCCCCTCGCTGCTGCCGGTGGTGGTGCCGATCCTGGTCGGCCTGCTGCTCGGGCCGAAGGCGCTCGGCGGGCTGCTGATGGGCACCATCGTCACCGGCCTGTTCGTCGCGATCTCGATGTGCACCGGCGGCGGCGCCTGGGACAACGCCAAGAAGTACATCGAGGACGGCCACCACGGCGGCAAGGGCAGCGAGGCGCACAAGGCCGCCGTCACCGGCGACACCGTGGGCGATCCCTACAAGGACACCGCCGGCCCGGCGATCAACCCGCTGATCAAGATCATCAACATCGTGGCGCTGCTGATCGTGCCGCTGGTGGTGCAGTTCCACAGCGGCGGCTAGCGCTGCGGCGTCGCCGCACGGCCATATGACATTTCTGATGTAACATTCGAAATGTCACATTGATGCCGCCATGACCGATGCCGCCCTCGCCGAACCGCAGCGCCTTCACGGCCTGACCGTGGAGGCGCTGGCCGCGCGCTCGGGCGTCACGGTGCGCAACATCCGCGCCTACACCACGGCCGGCCTGCTGCCGCCGCCCGCGCTGCAGGGGCGCCTGGGGCTGTACGGCGAGGAGCACCTGCAGCGCCTGGAACTCATCCGCACGCTGCGCGCGCAGGGCTTCGGCATCGAGGCGATCCGCCACATCTTCGAGCGCGCCCCCGCCTCCGGCTGGCGCGACCTGGTGGCGGTGGCGCGCTCGGTGTCGGGCAGCCTGTTCGCGCAGGAAACGCCGGTCGTCCTGTCCGCCAAGGCACTGGCCGCCAAGTGGCACGGCCAGATGACGCCCGAGCTGCTGGCGCGCGCCACCAAGGCCGGCCTGATGCGCAGCCTGCCCGACGGGCGGGTACAGCTGCTCAGCCCCGCGCTCGGCCAGGTCGCCGAACAGCTCGCCGCGCTGGGCCTGCCGCTGGCCCAGGCCATCGAGATGCAGGAAGCGATGGCACGCCACCTGCGCACCGTGGCCCGCCGCTGGCTGCGCGCGCTGATCGACGCGCTGCTCGCCGGCGAGGCGATCGACACCGCGCGCCTGCCGCGGCTTCTCGAACAGGCCCGCCCGCTGGCCATCGGCGCGGTGCAAGCCGCCTTCCCGGTCATCCTGCAGCAGGAGTTCGACACGCTGCTGCAAAGGCCCTCCCGACCCGCTGCCCCATGACCCGCTCGCGAACCGCACTGCTTCCGCTGTCCTTCCTGCTGCTCGGCGCCCTCGCCGCGCAGGCGCAGCCCGCCGCCACCGCCCTGAGCTTCGAGGCGGCGCGCCAGCACATGCTGGAGCGCTCCGACAAGCTCGCCGCCGCGCGCGCCGCCGTGGAATCCAAGGACCTGCAGCGCGAGGGACTGCGCGGCCTGGGCGGCCCGGTGGTCAGCGTCTCGGGCCTGGCCTATGCGTACAACGCCAACCTGCACCTGGACCTCGATCCGCTCAACCAGCGCATCGCGAACATCGGCCAGGCGCTGCCGACGTCCATCCAGGGCATCGTGGCGCGCGTGCCCATCCCGCAGCTGCCCAACAGCTACACGCTCAACCGCCACGACACCGGCGCCAACGCGTCGGTCTCGGCGGTGTGGCCGATCTACATGGGCGGCGCCGGCGATGCGGCGCGCGGCTTCGTCGATGCGCAGTCGCGCGAGGCGCAGGCCGATGCCGAACAGGCGGGCCACGAGGTCGACGCGCTGCTGGCCCAGCGCTACTTCGGCGCCCAGCTCGCGCGGCGCGCCGCCGTGCTGCGCGCGCAGGCCGAGCGCACCATCGCCGAGCACGACACGGCGGCGCAGAAGATGCTGGCGGCCGGCGTGATCTCGCGCGTCGAGCGCCTGCAGGCCAGCGCTGCCTACGAGGAGGCGCGGCGCAATGCACGCAAGGCCGAGGACGACGCCGAGCTGGCCGCCGTCGCGCTGGCCCGCACGGTGCGCACCGAGGGGCTGGTCGCGCCGCTGACGCCGCTGTTCGTGCTGAGCCAGCCGGTCGAGCCGCTGGGCCACTTCATCGACGCGGCGCTGATGCGCCACCCGGGCCTGGCCAAGGTGGCCGCCAAGAAGTCGCAGGCCGAGCAGTTGCACGAAGGCGAGGAAGCGCTGCGCCGCCCGCAGGTGATCGCCTTCGGCACGCGCGAGCTGCGCAGCGGCAATGCCGACTGGGTGGCCGGCCTGGGCGTGCGCTGGACGTTGTACGACTCGGTGGACCGCAACGCCCTGTCCGCCGCATCGCTCAAGCAGGTCGAACAGGCCGAGCTCACCGGCGCGCAGGCGCGCAGCGACATCTCGCTGCTGGTCGAGCGCAACTGGCGCGCGGTGGAGAACGCCCGCCGCCACTTCCTGGCGATGGGCGCCTCGATCGAGCTGGCGCAGGAGGTGCTGCGGCTGCGCGTGGCCGGCCTGCGCGAAGGCACCAGCACCACGCTGGACCTGATCGACGCCGAAACCAACCTGGCCAAAGTGCAGACCGAGCGCGCACAGGCCGCCAACGACTATGTGCAGGCACTGGCGCAGCTGCTCGAGAGCGCCGGCCTGTCCGAACGCTTTACCGACTACATCGCGCGCGCTGACATACGGATCGAATGATGACCAGCCACAAGACCCGCCGAATCATTGCCTACGCCGCCGCCCTGCTGGTGCTGGCCCTGCTCGTCTGGGGCTTCTGGCGCGCCGCGCGCCCGGCGCCCGAGGTGTTCCAGGGCCAGATGGAGGCGCGCGAGACCGACATCGCGGCCAAGGTGCCGGGCCGCATCGCCGAAGTGCGGGTGAAGGAAGGCGACCGCATCGAGGCCGGCACGCTGCTGATGCGCATGGAAAGCCCCGAGGTCGACGCCAAGCTGGCGCAGGCCACGGCCGCGCAGCAGGCCGCGCAGGCGGTGGCCGACAAGGCGCAGAAAGGCGCACGCCCGCAGGAGATCGAGATGGCGCGCATGCAGTGGCAGCGCGCCGAGACGGCGGCGCAGCTCGCGCAGACCTCGCTGCGGCGCGTCGAGGGGCTGGCGCGCGAAGGCCTGGTCGCCGAGCAGAAGCGCGACGAGGCCGAGGCCAACTGGAAGGCCTCGCGCGACGCCGCCATCGCCGCCCGCGCCCAGTACGACATGGCGCGCACCGGCGCCCGTCCCGAGGACCGCGCCGCCGCCGACGCGCAGGCACGCCAGGTGGCGGGCATGGTCGCCGAGGTCGAGGCGGCCAAGGCCGAGACGGAACTGCACAGCCCGGTCGCCGGCGAGGTGGCCAAGGTCTTCGCCCGCGCCGGCGAACTCTCGCCGCAGGGCGTGGCGGTGGCGACCGTGGTCGACCTGGACGACCAGTGGGTGGTGCTCAACGTGCGCGAGGACCGGCTCGCCCGCTTCGCCGTCGGCAGCGAGTTCGACGCGCACCTGCCGGCCCTGGGCGACGCCGGCAAGGCGCGCTTCAAGGTGCACTACAGCGCCGCCCTGCCCGACTTCGCCACCTGGCGCGCCACGCGCAGCGGCGCCGGCTTCGACGTGCGCACCTTCGAGGTCCGCGCGCATCCGCTGCAGCCCATCGCCGGCGCGCGCCCGGGCATGAGCGTGCTGGTCGAGTGAACGCCCGATGAGCCTGCGCGGCTTCGCCACCGCCAGCGCGCGCCGCGAGTTCACGCTGCTGCGCACCCGGCCCTGGGACCTGGCGATGATCACCTGGGTGCCGCTGCTGGCGGCGGCGCTCATGTGGTGGATCTTCTCGGCCGGCCTGCCCACGCGGCTGCCCATCGGCGTGCTGGACCAGGACCATTCCGCACTGTCGCGCCAGGTGGTGCGCTTCCTCGAAGCCACGCCCGGCCTGCGCGTGGCGCAGCACTACGACGACGAGACCGCGATGGCCCGCGCGCTGGTGCGCGGCGAGGTCGACGCCGCGGTGCACCTGCCGCGCAACCTGGCCCGCGAGATCAAGCAGGGCCGCGCGGGCCGCGTGGTGCTGCTGCACAACGCGCAGCTCGGCACGCATTCGGGCCTGATCCAGCGCGACGTGCGCACCGCGGTGGGCACCGTGTCCGCCGGCATCGAGCTGACGGCGCGCAACAAGCGCGGCGAATCGATGACCGCCGCGCGCGCCAGCATGGAGCCGGTGCGCGCCAGCACCGTCTCGCTGTTCAACACCTCGCTGGACTACGAGCAGTTCCTCGGCGCCGCGCTGATCCCCGCGGTGCTGCACATCCTGGCCATGACCGCCGGCGCCTGGGCCGTGGGCCGCGAGCTGCGCGACCGCCGCATCGACGAGTGGATCGGCGCCGCGCCGCGCTGGCACGAGGCCCTGGCGGCACTGGCCGGCAAGCTCGCGCTGCCCTTCGCGGGCCTGACGCTGGCGGCGATGCTGGCCATGCTCTGGATCACCGCCGGGCGCGGCTGGCACCCGGCCGGCTCGCTGGGCTGGACGCTGTTCGCGCTCGCGGTGTTCCTGGCACTGTCGATCGCGCTCGGCGCCTTCGCCGCCGCCCTCACGCGCTCGCTGCGCACCGCGCTGTCGGCCACCGGCTTCATCACCGCGCCGGCCTTCGCCTTCGGCGGCGTCGGCTTTCCGCTGCTGGCGATGCCGCCGCTGGCGCGCGCCTGGGCGCTGCTGCTGCCCTACACGCACTACATCCGGGTGCAGATGGAGCAACTGCAGATGGGCGCGCCGCTGGCCTATTCCGTGGCCGCGCCGCTGTGGATGGTGCTGGCCACGGCCGCGCTGCTGGCCGCGTCAGCCGCCCTGCTGGCACGCGCCGCCACGCAGCCGCACACCTGGGGCGGCCGCTGATGGACGCTGCGCGCACGCATTGCCTCGCCGCCTGGCGCGACACGCTGCTCGGCGTGCTGCGCGACCCCGGCGTGCTGCTGATCCTGCTGCTCGCGCCGATCATCTACGGCTTCTTCTATCCCTGGCCCTACGGCGCCGAGGCGGTGACGCGGGTGCCGGTCGCCGTGGTGGACCAGGACCGCACCGGCTTGTCGCGGCAGATCGTGCGCTTCGCGCAGGCCAACCCGCGGCTCGACCTGAAGCTGGTGACCGCCAGCCAGCACGAGGCGCAGGAAGCCCTGTGGCGCGGCGAGATCGAGGGCTATGCGCTGCTGCCTGCCGACCTCAAGCGCAACGTGCTGCGCGGCGCGCCGGCCGTGGTGACGATCGAGGGCAACGGCGCCTACGCGCTGCTCAACAAGGCGGTGCTCTACGGCTTCTCCGAGGCGGTGGGCACGGTCTCGGCCGGGGTCGAGATCCGCAAGCTGCAGGCTGCCGGCCAGGGCGCGCGCCAGGCCATGGACAGCCGCAACCCGCTGGACACGCGCCTGGTCGCGCTGTTCAACCCCACCGAGGGCTACGGCAGCTACGTGGTGCCCGCGGTGGCGCTGCTGATCCTGCAGCAGACGCTGCTGATGGGCGCGGCGATGCTCGCCGGCACCTGGGCCGAGGCCGGCCGCCTGCGCGCCGCCGGCCGCGCCTGGCTGGGCCGCGTGGCGGCGCTGTCGGTGTTCGGCCTGGGCAGCGGGCTGTTCTACTTCGGCTGGGTGTTCGCATTGCAGGACTACCCGCGCGGCGGCAATCCGCTGGGCGCGCTGGTGCTGCTGGCCTGCTACGTGCCGGCCATCGCCGCCCTCGGCCTGCTGCTGGGCTGCTGGCTGCGCGATCGCGAGCGGGCGCTGCAGGTGCTGCTGTTCACCGCCCTGCCGATGGCCTTCCTCTCCGGCTTCTCCTGGCCCGCGGAGGCGCTGCCCGCGCCGCTGCAGGCGCTGCGCTGGCTGCTGCCGAGCACCGCGGGCATCCAGGCCTCGCTGCGGCTGAACCAGATGGGCGCGCCGCTGCACGACGTGCTGCCCTACCTCGGCGCGCTGGCGGCGCTGGGCGCCGCAGCGCTGCTGGCGCTGTGGCGCATCGGCCGGCGTTAGCGCCTCGAGGGCCGGCGCCCGCCGGACCCGCCGTCCAGCGCCGCGCGCAGCGCAGGCGCATGCGCCTGGATGTGCGTCCACAGCCGCTGCGCCACCGGCCCATGCGGCCGGTCGCTGCGGCGCGCCGCCACCAGCTCCTCCACGCTGCCCGGCAGGTGGCGGCCGGCGATCGACAGCAGGCGCCCGTCGCGCAGCTCGTCCTCGATCAGGAAGCGCGGCATGTGGCCCCAGCCCAGGCCCTGCAGGATGATCTCCTTCTTCATCGACTGGTCCGCCACCGTGCACTGGTGCGCGCCCTCGATCACGAAGTAGTCGCCGCCCGGCGAGTGGCGCGCCGTGTCGCGCATGACGCACTGCGTGAACTCGCGCATGTGCGCCGGCTGCACGCCGCGCGGCGTGGGCGCCGGCAGAAGGCCGGGTGCGACCACGGGGACGAAGGGCACCTTGCACAGGTCCACCCATTCCAGGCGGGCGTCGCGCTTGTCGACCCCGTGCAGGATCAGGTCGGCCTCGCCGTCGAACAGCCGCTCGCCGGGCCCGCCCACTGCCTCGAAGTGCAGGTGCAGGCGCGTGGCCGGACACTGCGCGAAGAAGCCGCCCAGCAGCCCCAGCGCCGGGGGCCGCGGACAGAAATCGCCGATCACCACGTGCAGCTCGCCTTCCTCGCCCATCGCCAGTTGCGCGGCATGCGTGCGCAGGCCCGCCATCTCGCGCAGCAGCGACTGCGCGCGCCGATGGAACGACTGCCCGGCCTGCGTCGGCCGCACACGGTAGCCGCTGCGGTCCAGCAGCACCAGGCCCAGTTGCCGCTCCAGCCTGGCGACGGCGGCGAATACCGCGGGGTGGGTGCGGTGCAGCGTCGCCGCGGCCGCCTGGAAGCCGCCCGTCCGAAGCACGGCGTCGAAGCACTGGAGGTCGTGCAGGGTGAAGTCGCTCATGTCATATTTTTCTACAGAGATTGTGGAATCTTTGTAATTTCTTCTTGGGCGGTGCGCAACTACGATTTGCGCACCATGAACGAACTTTCCTTCCTGAACGCCGGCGACGGCGCCCGCATCGCCTACCGCCAGGACGGCGATCCCGCCAAGCCCGTGCTGGTGCTGTCGAACTCCATCGGCACCACGCTGCACATGTGGGACGGGCAGATTCCCGAACTGTCCCGCCACTTCCGCGTGCTGCGCTACGACCTGCGCGGCCACGGCGCGTCCGGCGTGCCGGCGGGCGCCTATTCGCTGGACCGGCTGGGCCGCGACGCGATCGAGCTGATGGACGGCCTGGGCATCGCGCGCGCGCACTTCCTGGGCCTGTCGCTGGGCGGCTTCGTCGGGCAGTGGCTGGGCGTGCATGCGCCGGATCGCATCGACCGGCTGGTGCTCAGCAACACCTCGCCCTACCTGGGCCCGGCCGGCCAGTGGGACGCGCGCATCGCGGCCGTGCTGGCCGCCAGCGACATGACGGAAACCGCGCAGACCTTCCTGGGCAACTGGTTTCCGGCGCGCATGCTGGAGGCGAAGGAACCCGCCGTGGAACGCTTCCGCCGCATGCTGCTGGCCACGTCCCAGCAGGGCCTGGCCGGCGCCTGGGCCGCCGTGCGCGATGCCGACCTGCGCCGCACCAACGCGCTGATTCCGCGGCCCACGCTCGTGATCGCCGGCCGGCACGACACGGTGACCGCCGCCAGCCACGGCGAGCAGATCGCAGCCACGGTGTCGGGGGCGAAGCTGGTCGTGCTGCCGGCGGTGCACCTGTCCAACATCGAATGCCCCGACGCGTTCATGGCGGCGGTGCTGGACTTTCTGGCGCCCGCCGGACGCTAGCGGGCGCTCTGTGCCGCCACCGCGCGCACCAGCCGCGTCGCGGGCTCGACCAGCGCCCGCAGGTCGGCCGCGCGGTCCTGCTCGATGGCGCACAGGATCAGCTCGTTGATCCCGCCCACCACCGTGCGGGCCATCTCGGCCGTCAGGTGCGCGGCGGGGCCCGGCCCGGCGGCGCCGTTGATCGCCGCCTGGATGAAGGCGCCGACCTCGTCGTTCACGCGCCGGCGCACCGCCAGGCCGGGCATGCCCAGCCCCAGGATCTCGACGAACAGCGTGCGCAGCAGCACCGGCTCCTGCGCCAGGCAGTCCAGGTAGGCCGTCACGGCGCGCTCCACCTGCGCCTCCCAGGGCTGCGCCGGGTCGAACGCCGCGGCGAGCACCTGCAGCGCCTGCCGGCTGGCCGCCTCGTACAGCGCGATGAGGCACTCGGTCCTGGTCTTGAAATGCTCGTAGAAGGTGCGGCGCGACACCGCCGCCTCGCGCACGATGTCGGCGATGGTGGTGTCGGCGTAGCCCTTGGCCGCCACGGCGCGCGCCATGCCCTCCAGCAGGCGCAGGCGGTGCTCGAGGGCGGCGGTGGGCAGGTCGTCGTCGCGCATGGTCGTCACATTTTCCTACGGCCTGGTACTTGACAGTACCAGACGACGATTGCACCATGGCACCCATCGGTACCCGAACGTACCAAGCCAGGAACATCCCATGACCGATCTCGTCGTCCGCCGCCTGCTCATCGACCTGCAGCCGCCCTTCGCCCGCGACTGGTGCGGAGGCGACGCCTTCTCGACCGCCTTCTTCAATGCCCTGTCGATGAGCTTCCCCTTCGGGGAGCAGTTCTTCATCGATGCGGTGCGCGGCGCGCTGACCACCTTGCCGCCCGACCGGCAGGACCGCCATCGCGCCGAGGTGCGCGGCTTCATCGGGCAGGAGGCGACGCACCGGCGCATCCATGCGCTGTTCAACGCCCATCTGGAAGACCAGGGCCTGGTGGACCGCTGGACCGTGCGCGCGAAGAAGCGGCTGCGCCTTCTGGAGGGCGCCGACCCGCGCCACGCCATCGCCATCACGGCCGCCACGGAGCACTTCACCGCCATGTTCGCCGAATGGCTGTTGACGAATCCCGAGGTGCTCGACGGCGCCGAGCCGCGGCTGAAGACCATGTGGCTGTGGCACAGCGCGGAGGAACTGGAGCACCGCAGCACCGCCTTCGACCTGTACCGCACGACGGGCGGCTCGGAAGCCTGGCGCAAGCGCTGGTTCCGGCATGTCACGTGGATGTTCCTGGGCGACCTGATGCGCCAGACCGCCGACAACCTGCGCCGCGAGGGGCAGTTGTGGACGCTCGCGACCTGGAGGAGCGGCGCGCGCATCCTGTTCGCGCGGGGCGGCCTGCTGCGCGGCAACTGGCCGGCCTGGCGGCGCTACCTGCGCGGCGATTTCCACCCTTCGCAGCAGGACGACGGCCTGTCGCGGGACTGGCTCCAGGCGCACCGCGACCAGTACACGCCGGTGGGCAACACGGCCTGAACGACGCCGGCTCAGGCCGGCTTCACGTGCGACTGCGCCCAGCGGACGATGTCCGCCGCGCCCATGGCGCCGGCCTGGCGCGCGATCTCGCGGCCGTTCAGGAACAGCGCGAGCGTGGGAATGCTGCGGATGCCGTGGCGCGCCCCCAGCGCGGGATGCGCCTCGGTGTCCAGCTTCGCCAGCCGGAACTGCGGCTCCAGCCGCGCCGCGGCCTGCTCGAAGGCGGGCGCCATCGCCCGGCACGGGCCGCACCACGGCGCCCAGAAATCGACCAGCACCGGGATCTGGCTGCGGCCGACCTGGCGCTCGAAGCCGGCCGCGTCGAGCGCCACCGGACGGCCGGTGAACAGCGGCGCATGGCATTGCCCGCAGTCCGGCGCGCGGCCCAGGTCGGCCTGGCGCACGCGGTTGGTGGCCTGGCAGTGCGGACAGACGACGTGCAGGCGCGGATCGTCCATGGCGGCAGGAACGCGGCGCTCAGGCGCTGAGCGTGGCGTCCAGTTCCTTGCACGAGGGTGCGCACACCGGCTGCGCCTTGCCCAGCACCCGCTTGGTCTGCATCAGCGAGCGCGGGCGGTGCTTGCCGCACAGGAAGCAGGACATGGTCGCCCCGCTGAACGAGGACGAGGCCTTGAACGGGGATCCCGGGGTCTTGGACTTGTAACGCAGGCCGCCCTTGTCGACGGCGGTCTTCACATCAGCGCTGGCCATCGGCGTCTCCAGCAGCCGGGCGCATGGCCCGGGCAATGACTTCGCGGGCACGCAGCTCGGCCGCCAGGGCGGCATCGAGCCCCGAGCGGCACAGGCCGGCGTGCTGGTAGTTCAGGTTCTCGTACAGCTCTGCGGCCGCGGGGTAGGCGTCCAGCAGCGCACCGAATTCGGCGCCCAGGGGCGCATCGGCAAACTCGTCGACCAGGTGCAGCACCACCGAACGGTACTGCTCGGCACCGACGGGCACCTTGCTGTGTTCGAGGCGCTCGAGCAGCTGCGCGAGGGTCGCCGTCACGGCCAGGTCCGGCTTGCCGGTGGAGGAAAGGGGGGCAGTCATGCATGGCATATGGGGATTTTGACGCCAAACGCAAGCACTTCCCTGAAATGACCGCGCCGGGGCCACGCACGAGCCCCGACCGCGCCCTCGCGCGCTGGCTGCACAATGCCGGCCATGCAGCTCAATTTCATCGCCAACGCGGACGTTCCCTCCGCTTCGGGGCGCACCCTGCCCGTGATCGACCCCTCCGACGGCCAGCCCTTCGACGAACTCCAGCGCAGCAATGCCGCCGACATCGACGCCGCCGTGCGCGCCGCCCGCGACTGCTTCGACGGCGGCTGGCACCAGGTCAGCGCCGCCGAGCGCGGCCGGCTGCTGTACGCGCTGTCGCGCAAGATCGCCGAGCACGCCGACGCGCTGGCCCTGCTGGAGCAGCGCGACTGCGGCAAGCCGGTGAAGCAGGCGCGCGCCGACGCGCTGGCGCTGGTGCGCTATTTCGAGTTCTACGCCGGCGCCTGCGACAAGCTCCACGGCGAGACCATCCCCTACCAGGACGGCTACAGCGTCTTCACCTGGCGCGAACCGCACGGCGTCACCGGCCACGTCATTCCCTGGAACTACCCGATGCAGATCTTCGGCCGCAGCGTGGGCGGCGCGCTGGCGGCGGGCAACGTGTGCGTGGTCAAGCCGGCCGAGGACGCCTGCCTGTCGCTGATCCGTGTCGCGCAGCTCGCGGCGGAAGTGGGCTTCCCGCCCGGCGCGATCAACATCGTGACCGGCTACGGCCACGAGGTGGGCGACGCGCTGGCGCGCCACCCGGGCATCGACCACATCAGCTTCACCGGCAGCCCGAGCGTGGGCACGCTGATCCAGCAGGCCGCCGCCGAGCGCCACTGCCCGGTGACGCTGGAGCTGGGCGGCAAGAGCCCGCAGATCATCTTCGCCGACGCCGACCTGGGCGCGGCGCTGCCGGTGCTCATCAACGCCATCGTGCAGAACGCCGGCCAGACCTGCTCGGCCGGCTCGCGCGTGCTGATCGAGCGCGAGATCTACGAGCTGCTACTCGAGCGCCTGGGCCAGGCCTTCGATCAGCTGCGCGTCGGCCCGGCTGCGATGGACCTGGACGTCGGCCCGCTGATCCGCCAGAGCCAGCAGCAGCGCGTGTGGGACTTCCTGTCGGACGCCCACGTGGCCGGCATCCCGATCGTGGGCCAGGGCCAGATCGTCGACGAGGCGCCCGACACCGGCTTCTACCAGGCGCCGACCCTGCTGCGCGACGTGCCGGTGAACCATCGGCTGGCGCAGGAAGAGGTGTTCGGCCCGGTGCTGGCGGCAATGCCCTTCGGCGACGAGGACGAGGCCGTCGCCCTGGCCAACGCCACGCAGTTCGGCCTGGTGGCCGGCATCTGGACCGCCAACGGCGCGCGCCAGTTCCGCATGGCCAAGCGGGTGAGGAGCGGGCAGGTCTTCATCAACAACTACGGCGCCGGCGGCGGCGTCGAGCTGCCCTTCGGCGGCGTCAAGTCCTCCGGCTACGGCCGCGAGAAGGGCTTCGAGGCGCTGTACGGCTTCACCACGCTCAAGACCGTGGCAGTGCGCCACGGCTGAGCGGTTGCGCTCAGCGCCGCCCGCCGAACAGGCTGCCGCCGATCTTCAGCAGGTCGCCCAGGTCGACTTTGCCGTCGCCGTCCTGGTCGAGCACCGCGTCGAGCAGCCCGCCGCCCAGGCCGCCCTGCTGCTGCACCTGGGCACGCTCGGCGCCCAGCGTGCTGCCCAGGCTGCCGGCGTCCAGCCCGCCCTGGTTGACGCGCTGCGCCAGGAAGGACATCACGATCGGCGCGAGGATCTGCAGCAGGTTGCCCGCACGACCGGCATCGAGCCCGGTGGCCTGGCTCAGCCCCGTTTCGGCACGCTGCTGCCGCCCGCCGAGGATGTGGCCCAGGATCGCGGCGCCGCCGGAGGCCTGCGCACCGCCCCCGCCGCCGCCCAGCAGCGAGCCGAGCAGGCCGCCCAGGTCGGGCCCGCCGCTGTGGTCGCGCTGCAGCGCGCCGAGCAGCGAGGCCGCGCCCTGCGGCTCGGCCGCGTTGCGGCCCAGCGCGCCCAGCAGCAGCGGCAGCGCCGCGCCGACGGCATCGCGCGTCTGCGACGCATCGGCGCCGAGCTGCTGCGAGATCTGCTGCAGCGGTGCGCCCTGCAGTTGGGCGAACAGTTCTTCGGTGAGGGTGGCGTTGCTGCTCATGACGGGTCCTGCCTGACGGCCAGCGGCCGGGTTGTAGAGAAGCCGCCATCCTAGACAACATCCACGCGGCCGGCGGGGAAACTTGTCACGCTCGCGCGGAGAAATCGGCGCCTACCCCAGCGCCGTGTCCAGCAGCATCATCAGCACGAAGCCCAGCATCAGCCCGCTGGTGGCGAAGCTCTCGTGCCCCTTGCGGTGCGACTCCGGGATGATCTCGTGGCTGATCACGAACAGCATCGCGCCGGCCGCGAAGCCCAGCCCCCAGGGCAGCAGCGCCGCCGAGTAGCCGACGATGGCCGCGCCCAGCACCGCGCCCAGCGGCTCGACCAGCCCCGAGGCCATGCCGATCGCCACCGCGAGCCAGCGCTTGTAGCCCGCCGCCAGCAGCGCGACCGCCACCACCAGGCCCTCGGGCACGTCCTGGATCGCGATGCCGGTGGCCAGCGCGTCGGCGCGCAGGCCGTCGTTGCCCGCGTAGCCGACGCCGATCGCCAGGCCCTCCGGCAGGTTGTGCAGCGCGATCGCGAAGACGAACAGCCAGGTGCGCCGCAGCTTGCGCGCGGCCTGCCCTTCGCGGCCCTTGATGAAGTGCTCGTGCGGCAGCACGCGGTCCATCGCCATCAGCGCGAGGCCGCCCAGCAGGATGGCCGCGCCGATGATGCCGCCGGCCGCCCAGTTGCCGCCGCCGAAGGTGCCGGCCGTCTTGGCGGCATCGAGGCCCGGGATGATGAGCGAGAACGCGCAGGCCGCCAGCATCACGCCCGCGCCGAAGCCGAACAGCGTGTCCTGCACGCGGTCCGAGAGCTTCTGCGAGAACATGACCGGCACCGTGCCCAGGGCGGTGGCCAGCGCGGCGACCGAACCGCCCATCAGGGCGTTCCAGACCACCGGGTCGGCGCGCGCGAACTGCCACAGCTGCACCGCGAGCACCACGGCCCCGCTGCCGACGATCACGAAGCCGATCCATTCGCGCAGCGAAATCACCGGTCTTCCTGGCATGGCGCGATCTTCGTCCATCCGGGCTCCTCTTGCTTCGATCCTGTGTCAGCCGCGGGCCGCAGCGTAGCGCCGCGCCACCTCGGGCCAGTTCACCACGTTGTAGAAGGCGGCGATGTAGTCCGGGCGCCGGTTCTGGTACTTGAGGTAGTAGGCGTGTTCCCACACGTCCAGGCCCAGGATCGGCGTGTGGCCGGAGCCGATGCCGGCCATCAGCGGGCTGTCCTGGTTGCCGGTGCTCTCGACCACCAGCTTGCCGTCCTTCGCGACCGACAGCCAGGCCCAGCCGCTGCCGAAGCGGGTGAGCGCGGCCTTGGTGAAGGCATCCTTGAAGGCGTCGAGGCCGCCGAGGTCCGCCGCGATGGCCTGCGCCAGCGCGCCGCCGGGCTCGCCGCCGCCCTGCCCGGCCGGCGCCATCACGGTCCAGAACAGCGAGTGGTTGGCATGGCCGCCGCCGTTGTTGCGCACCGGCGCGCGCAGCGCCTCGGGCAGTTGCTCCACGCCGGCGATCAGCGTCTCGACCGGCGTGCCCTCGTGCGGCGTGTCCTTGACGGCCGCGTTGAGGTTGTTCACGTAGGTCTGGTGATGCTTCGTGTAGTGGATCTCCATCGTCTGCGCGTCGATATGGGGCTCGAGCGCATCGTAGGCATAGGGCAAGGCCGGCAGGGTGTAGGGCATGGGGTCGTCCATCGTTGGTTGAGAAAAAGGAGGGCGCGCCGCACTCAGTGCAGCAGCACGCCCGGGGGACGCAACGGCATCGCCGCCGTTTGCAGCGCCTGGCCGATCGCACCGTCGCTGCCGTGCGCGCGCGCGTGGGCGATCAGCGCGGTGCGCGTCTCGCGCAGGTGCCGCAGCGCGGCCTGCTGCACGGGGATCGGGAAGTGCGGGTCCTGCAGCAGCTCGACCAGCGTCAGGTGCGGGCGGCACAGGTGTTCCGCGGCCGCGGCCGGATGGCCGGCATCGCGGTACAGGTCGGCCAGGTTGTGGTGGGAGACGATCAGCGCCGCAAGGCAGTCGTCGGGCCGCCGGGACAGCACCTCGCTGCCGATCAGCGCCTCGGCCACCCACAGCGCCTGGGCATGGGCCGAGATCGCGATCGCGAACTGGGCGGCGAGGAAGGCATCGTTCGCGCGGCGCGTCAGGCGCTCCCACTGGTCGAGCGAGGGCTCGGCGGAATGGCCGGCGGGGCGGCTGGACGCGGACGGACTGTTCATGACGGGGCTCCTTGTCGAGGGAAGCCTTTTGCGTCACTGGCAGTTTGCGTACTCAGGCAAGTAGATGATACTCATTCTCAAATGAGCCTGTCCAACCGGGGCTTTCCCCGGGGGCCGCGCCTTCCCCGCCGCCCGATACACTGTTCCGCTGCTTTTTCCAGGAGACGACAAGCGTGCGCGTGAAAGACAAATCCATCATCGTGACCGGCGCCGGCGGCGGCATCGGCGAAGGCATCGCCAAGCGTCTGGCCGAGGAAGGCGCCCGTGTGGTGGTCAACGACATCAACCAGGCGCTGGGCGAGCAGGTGGTCGAGGCGATCCTGCGCGCCGGCGGCGACGCCAGCTTCTTCGCCGCCGACGTGACGAAGTCGGACGCGGTCAAGGCGCTGGTCGCCCACGCAGTGCAGCGCCACGGCAGGCTGGATGCGATGGTCAACAACGCCGGCTGGACGCACCGCAACCGCCCGGCGCTGGAAGTGGGCGAGGACGAGTTCGACCGCTGCTACGCGGTGAACGTCAAGAGCATCTACCTGTCCACCATCCACGCAGTGCCCGCACTGCGCGCCAACGGCGGCGGCAGCCTGATCAACATCGCCTCCACCGCCGGCGTGCGCCCGCGCCCCGGCCTGACCTGGTACAACGGCTCCAAGGGCGCGGTGATCACCACCAGCAAGTCGCTCGCCGCGGAACTCGGCCCGGACAACATCCGCGTGAACTGCATCAACCCGGTGTTCAACCCCTCGACCGGCCTGGCCGCGGAGTTCGCCGGCGGGCCGCTCACCGAGGAGCGCAAGGCCAAGTTCCTGGCCACCATCCCGCTGGGGCGCTTCTCCACCGCGTTGGACGTGGCCAACGCCGCGCTGTACCTGGCCAGCGACGAGGCCGCCTTCGTCAGCGGCGTGTGCATCGAGGTCGACGGCGCGCGCTGCGTGTAGTGCTCCCGCCGCGACGTCGCCGGGGTCAAGCGCGGCGAAGGCCCTGGAATGCGGCCCGATGGGTTAAATTGCCCCACCCCATGCGCAGAGAAGTCGTCATTTCCCTGGCCGAGATCGGCCGCAGCCGCCGTGTTCCCGCGGCGCCGGCCGCGACCGTGCCCGGCGCTGCGCTGCACGACCGCCTGGGCCGACCGCTGACCGACCTGCGCATCAGCGTCACCGACCGCTGCAACTTCCGCTGCAGCTACTGCATGCCCAAGGAAGTGTTCGACAAGGACCACGCCTACCTGCCGCACAGCGCACTGCTGAGCTTCGAGGAGATCACCCGCCTGGCCCGCCTGTTCGTGCAGCAGGGCGTGCGCAAGATCCGGCTCACCGGCGGCGAGCCGCTGCTGCGCAAGAACATCGAAGGGCTGGTCGCGCAGCTCGCGCAGCTGCGCACGCCGGACGGCGCGCCGCCGGACCTGACGCTCACCACCAACGGCTCGCTGCTCGCGCGCAAGGCCGCCGCGCTGAAGGCGGCCGGCCTGCAGCGCGTCACCGTCAGCCTGGACGGGCTGGACGACGCGGTCTTTCGCCGCATGAACGACGTCGACTTCCCGGTCGCCGACGTGCTGGCGGGCATCGAGGCGGCGCAGGCCGCGGGGCTCGGCCCGCTGAAGGTCAACATGGTGGTTAAGCGCGGCGCCAACGAGCAGGAGATCCTGCCCATGGTGCGGCGCTTCCGCGGCACGGGCGTGGTGCTGCGCTTCATCGAGTACATGGACGTGGGCGCCACCAACGGCTGGCGCATGGACGAGGTGCTGCCCTCGGCGGAGGTCATCGCGCGCATCGCCCGTGAATTCCCGCTGGCGCCGCTGGCAGCCGGCGCGCCGGGCGAGACCGCGCAGCGCTGGGCCTATGCCGACGGCGGCGGCGAGATCGGCGTCATCAGCAGTGTGACGCAGGCCTTCTGCAGCGACTGCAGCCGTGCCCGGCTGTCCACCGAAGGGCGCCTCTACCTGTGCCTGTTCGCCAGCGCCGGCCACGACCTCAAGCCGCTGCTGCGCGACGGCGGGCTGTCCGACGCGCAGATCCTGGCGCGCATCGCCGGCATCTGGCAGGGCCGCGCCGACCGCTATTCCGAACTGCGCGCCCTGCGCACACCCGACACCGCCGCGGCCGACACACCGCGTCGTGTCGAAATGAGCTACATCGGCGGATGACGATTCCTGTGCAAGACATCACGGGCCTGGTGCTCGCCGGCGGCCGCGGTTCGCGCATGGGCGGCGTCGACAAGGGCCTGCAGTCCTTCGGGGGCATGCCGCTGGCCCTGCATGCGCTGCTGCGGCTGGGGCCTCAGGTGGGCGAGCTCATGGTCAACGCCAACCGCAATCTCGCCGCCTACGAAGCCTTCGGTGCGCCGGTCTGGCCCGACGGGCTGGCCGACTACGCCGGGCCGCTGGCAGGCTTCCTCACCGGGCTGGAGCGCTGCGAAACACCGTGGCTGCTCACCGTGCCCTGCGACACGCCCTTGTTCCCCGCCGATCTGGCGCGTCGGCTGGCCGACGCCGCCGAGGCCGAAGACGCAGAGATCGCCATGGCCAGCGCGCCCGAGGCGCCGGAAGACGGCGCTCCGGCGGTGCTGCGGCCGCAGCCGGTGTTCTGCCTGCTGCACACTGCGCTGCTCGAAAGCCTGGTGCGCTTCACGCGGGACGGCGGCCGCAAGATCGATGCCTGGACTGCACAGCACCGCACGGCGGTCGTGCCCTTCGACCGCCCGGGCGACACGCCCGACGCCTTCGCCAACGCCAACACCCTGGCCGAACTGCATGCGCTGCAGGCGCGGCCGCGCTGAGCACCTCGCCATGAGCCGCATCGCCGAGATCGCCGCCGTCCTCGCCGGCTACGACCCCAAGGCCCTGAGCGTGGACGGCGTGCAGGCCTTCCTCGTCCGACTGGTCGCGTCGGGGATCGTCGAGGATCGCGAAATGCTGCCGCTGGCCCAGGCGCTGGGCCGGGTGCTGGCCGAGGACGTGGTCTCGCCCTTCAGCGTGCCGCCGCACGACAACTCGGCCATGGACGGCTTCGCCTTCGACGGCGCGCAGCTCGACGGCGCCGCCGGGGAGCTGCGGTTGCGCATCGCCGGCACCGCCCTGGCGGGCGCCGCCTGGCGCGGCAGCGTGGGCGGCGGCGAGGCACTGAAGATCATGACCGGCGCCGTCATGCCGGCCGGACTGGACACCGTCGTGCCGCAGGAGTTCTGCACCGTCGAAGCCGGGCATGTTCGATTTCCGGCCGGCGCGCTGCGCCGCGGCGACAACCGCCGCCTGGCCGGCGAAGACCTGATGGTCGGCCAACCCGCCCTGCCGCGCGGCGAACGCATCGGCCCCGCGGCCCTGGGCCTGGTCGCCAGCCTGGGCCTGCCGGCCGTGCCGGTGCGCCGGCGCCTGCGCGTGGCGCACTTCTCCACCGGCGACGAGATCCTGAGCCTGGGCGAGCCGCCGCGCGAAGGCGCGGTCTACGACAGCAACCGCTACACCCTGGCCGGCCTGCTCGCACGCCTGGGCTGCGAAACGCTGGACCTGGGCCTGGTGCGCGACGACCCGGCTTCGCTGGCCGCCGCGCTGCAGCGCGCCGCGCGCGAAGCCGACGCGATCATCACCAGCGGCGGCGTCAGCGTCGGCGAGGCCGATCACACGCGCGCCGTGATGCAGCAGCTCGGCGACATGGCCTTCTGGCGCGTCGCGATGCGGCCCGGCCGGCCGATGGCGGTGGGCCTGGTACCGACGGATACGCCGGACCGCAGCACCGTGCTGTTCGGCCTGCCCGGCAATCCGGTGGCCGTGATGGTGACCTTCCTGGCCTTCGTGCGCCCCGCCCTGCTGCGCATGATGGGCTGCCACGACGCAGCCGCCGCACCGCCGCCGCTGCTGCGCGCACGCAGCGCCGCCGGCATCCGCAAGAAGCCCGGCCGCACCGAATACCAGCGCGGCTTCGTCACGCCGCTGCCCGGTGCGCTGCCCGAGGTGCGCATTGCCGGCAACCAGGGCTCGGGCGTGCTGCGTTCGATGGTCGAAGCCAACGGCCTGGTCGTGCTGCACCATGCGCAGGGCGACGTGGCACCGGGCGACCCGGTGGACGTGATGATGTTCGAAGGCGTAATCTAGCGACCCCGCTTCTCGGGGTCCAACCCACCCGAACACCATGCTTGCGGCCCGGATCGAACTGTTGCAGCAGATGCCGATCTTCGGCGCCGTGCACGAGGCCACGCTCGATTTCCTGCTCGAGCCCGCACCGGCCGCCGACGTGCCCGCGGGCGGCTTCTTCTTCCGCGAGGGCGATCCGGCCGACTGCATGTACGTGCTGGAGACCGGCCGGGTCGCGATCCTAAAGAACTGGCGCGACCGGGAACTGCTGCTCGGCCGGCTGGCACGCGGCGACTGCTTCGGCGAGATGGCCCTGCTGGACCTGTTCCCGCGCAGCGCCTCGGTGCGCGCGCAGGAGGACTGCCGAGCGATCGTTCTGACGTCGGACAATCTGCACCGCCTGTTCGAGCACGACCCGCGGCAGTTCGCGCTGATCCAGATGAACATCGGCCGCGAGATGAGCCGCCGCCTGCGCGCCACCGACGAGCTGCTGTTCCGCACCCGCATGGGCGCAGCGCTGCCCCGCCCGGAACGCGGCTGAGGCCGGCCGGCGCGCTACAGCCGCCCCTGCGCCCGCAGCACGCCCTTGTTCGCCAGCGCGTCCGCGCGCTCGTTGCCCGGGTCGCCCGAATGGCCCTTGACCCAGCGCCATTCGATCTGGTGGCCGCCCTCGCTCACCAGCTTGTCCAGCCGCTGCCAGAGCTCGACGTTCTTCACCGGCTGCTTGGTGGAGGTGCGCCAGCCCTTGGCCTTCCAGCCGCGGATCCATTCGGTGATGCCCTGGCGCACGTACTGGCTGTCCAGGTAGAGGATGACCTTGCAGGGCCGCTTGAGCGCGGCCAGCGCCTCGATCACGGCGGTGAGTTCCATCCGGTTGTTGGTGGTGGCCAGCTCGCCGCCGAACAGCTCCTTCTCGGTCGCGCCCGACTTGAGCCATGCGCCCCAGCCGCCCGGGCCGGGGTTGCCCTTGCAGGCGCCGTCTGTGTAAATCTGGACTTCGGTCAACTTGCTTTCTTCTTTCTTCGATCGGTCGGTCGTTCGTCGCATTCGCCGCGGTGCATCCGGCCCGTCACAGGCATCGGCGCAGTGGCGATCGCCGGCTTGCGCTTCCAGTCGGCCGGCAGCAGGCGCATGCCGCGCACGCGCTTGACCGCCACGATGAAATAGACCGCGCCGAAGATCGGCCACCAGCGCTCGCCGGCGGTGTCGAACCAGCGGCAGCGCTCGATCCAGGCTTCGCTGCGCACCGCCGGGCGGTACAGGCCGAAGCGGCCCGACTCCACCTCGAAGCCCAGCAGCCGCAGCCAGTCGCGCATGCGCCAGTAGTTGATGAAATCGCCCGCCTCGGGCAGGAACAGCTCGCCGAAGCCCATCCGCCGGTACAGCCGGGCGCGCCGCTGGCGCATGCCCCACAGGCTGGCCGGGTTCAGGCCGCAGATCACCACCCGCCCCTCGGGCACCAGCACGCGCTCGACCTCGCGCAGCGTGCTGTGCGGGTCGTCGCTGAGCTCCAGCGTGTGCGGCAGCACCAGCAGGTCCAGGCTGCCGGCCGGAAAGGGCAAGGCCGAGAAGTCCGTCACCAGGTTCGCGGCCGGCGCCTGTTCGGGCTGCGAGACGGCCAGCCAGCGGTACGGCATGCGGTTGGCGCGCAGGCCCGCGATCCCGGGCAGGCCGAGCTGCAGGGCGTGGTAGCCGAACACATCGGCCACGGACAGGTCGAACTGCGCCTGTTCCCAGGCCTGCAGATAGCGGCCGGGAGGGGTCTCGAACCAATCCTGCAAACCTATAATTTGACCGGTCATGACCCTCGTTCCGTTGCCCGCCTTCGCCGACAACTACATCTGGTTGCTGCAGGTCGGATCCCGCGCCCTCGTGGTGGACCCGGGCGATGCGGATCCGGTGTTCGACGCACTGGCGCAGCGCCGCCTGGAGCTGGCCGCGATTCTAGTCACGCACCACCACCCCGATCACACCGGCGGCGTCGCCGCGCTGCGCGAGGCGACCGGCGCGGCCGTGTACGGGCCCGCGCGCGAGGCCATCCCGCAGCCCTTCGCGCCGCTGGCGCAGGGCGACCACGCCGAAGTGCTGGGGCTCGACTTCGAGGTGATCGAGGTGCCGGGCCACACCGCAGGCCACATCGCCTACTTCCTGGCGCAGGCCGAGGGCGGCCCGCTGCTGTTCTGCGGCGACACGCTGTTCTCCGGCGGCTGCGGGCGGCTGTTCGAGGGCACGCCGGCGCAGATGCTGGCCTCGCTCGACGCGCTGGCAGCCCTGCCGGGCGACGCGCGCGTATGCTGCGCCCATGAATACACACTCGCCAACCTGCGCTTTGCGCGGGCGGTGGAACCAGACAACGACGAACTGACTCGGTATATCGCGCAGTGCGAGGCACGGCGCGCGCACGGCGAGCCGACGCTGCCCTCGCAGCTGGCCACCGAGCGCCGGATCAACCCCTTCCTTCGCAGCCGCGAAGCCACTGTCATCAACGCCGTGCGCACACACGCCCGCCTCGCCGCCCATGCGGGCGAGGCCGAGGTGTTCGGCGCACTGCGTCAATGGAAGAACGAGTTTCGATGAGATTTCTCCTTGCCGCCTGCCTGGCGGGCTCCCTGCTGCTCGCGGGCTGCGCGAGCACCACGCCACCCACCCCGCCCGGCCCCGGCGGCACCGCGCCCGCCCCCTTGCCCGAGGGCAGCGCCGTGCCGGTCTACCCCACCGGCCCGCTCTCCCCGATCGCCTCGGGCGCAACCCCCTCCTCGCGCAGCGTGGTCACGCTCGCGCCGCCCACCGACATGTGGGACCGCGTCCGCCGGGGTTTCAGCATGCCCGACCTGGACACCGAGCTGGTGCGCGACCGCGAGCAGTGGTATGCCAGCCGGCCCGACTACATGCAGCGCATGGCCGAGCGCTCGAGCAAGTACATCTTCCACATCGTCGAGGAACTCGAGCGCCGCAACATGCCCACCGAGCTGGCGCTGCTGCCCTACATCGAGAGCGCCTTCAACCCGCAGGCCGTCTCCAGCGCCCGCGCCGCGGGCATGTGGCAGTTCATGCCGGCCACCGGCACCGACTTCGACCTCAAGCAGAACATCTTCCGCGACGACCGCCGCGACGTGCTGGCCTCCACCCGCGCCGCGCTGGACTACCTGCAGAAGCTCTACAACATGTTCGGCGACTGGCACCTCGCGCTCGCCGCCTACAACTGGGGCGAAGGCAGCGTCGGGCGCGCCATCGCGCGCAACCAGAAGGCGGGCCTGCCCACCGGCTACACCGACCTGCGCATGCCCGACGAGACGCGCTACTACGTGCCCAAGCTGCAGGCGGTCAAGAACATCGTGGCCGATCCGCAGAGGTTCAACACCGAGCTGCCGCTGATCGCCAACCATCCCTACTTCCAGACCGTGCCGCTCACGCGCGACCTGGACGTGGAGCTCGCCGCCAAGCTGGCCGACGTGCGCATCGAGGATTTCCGCGCCCTCAACCCGGCCGCGCACAAACCGGTGCTGCTGGCCGCGGGCACGCCGCACGTCCTGCTGCCCTGGGACAACGCGGAAGTGTTCCAGCGCAACTTCGACGCCTACACCCAGGGCCAGTACGCGAGCTGGACCGCCTGGACCGTGCCCACCACCATGACCGCGGCCCAGGCGGCGCAGCGCTCGGGCATGAGCGAAGCCGACCTGCGCGCCGTCAACAAGGTGCCGCCGCGCATGCTGATCAAGGCCGGCTCCACGCTGATCGTGCCGCGCACGGCGCGGGTGCAGGAGGACGTGGCAGCCGTGGTCGCGGACACCGGTCATCTGAGCTTCCAGCCCGAGGTCGTCACCCGCCGCACCACGGTGCGCGCCGGCCGCAACGACAACGTGGCCAGCATCGCGCGCCGCTACCGCGTGAGCGCCGCCAACGTGGCGGCGTGGAACGACGTCAAGCCCAGCCATGCCTTCAAGCGCGGCTACCAGGTGGTCGTGTACCTGCCGGTGCGGGCCGCGCGCGCGGCGAGCGTCGGCACCGGCACCCGTGCGGCGCGCAGCAGCAAGGTCGTCACCAGCAAGCGCGGCGGCGGCGTGGCCAAGGCCAGCGCCGGCACGAGCGTGCGCAAGGCGCCGGCCGCCAGGTCGGCCAGCAGCAAGCAGCCGGCGCGCCAGCCGCGCGGCGGCACGCCCTCGAAGAAGAAGCGCTGACCGGCCGGCCCGGGCGCATGCAGGACAGCAACCCCGCCACAATGCGCCACAGGAGGATCCCGGCATGGCAGTGGAAGGCAGCGCAGGCGACCTCGTCAAGGTCGTGACCTTGCTGGGGGCGGCCGTGGTGGCCGTGCCCCTGTTCAAGCGCATCGGCCTGGGCGCCGTGCTCGGCTACCTGGCGGCGGGCCTGGTCATCGGCCCCTTCGGCCTGGGCCTGTTCAGCGATCCGCAGACCATCCTGCACACGGCCGAGCTGGGCGTGGTGATGTTCCTGTTCGTCATCGGGCTGGAGATGCGCCCCTCGCACCTGTGGAGCCTGCGGCGCGAGATCTTCGGCCTGGGCAGCCTGCAGGTGCTGCTGTGCGGCCTGCTGCTCACCGGCGTGGGCGTGGCCTTCGGCTTCCCGCTGGCGGTGTCCTTCGTCAGTGCCATGGGCTTCGTGCTGACCTCCACCGCCATCGTGATGCAGCTGCTCAGCGAGCGCGGCGACATCGCGGCGCCGCGCGGGCAGAAGATCGTCTCCATCCTGCTGCTGGAAGACCTGCTGATCGTGCCGCTGCTGGCGCTGATCGCCTTCATCGCGCCCGGCGGCGCACAGGCCGCGTCCGCCGGCTCGCGCTGGATGGACATCGGCATCGCCGCCGGCGCCCTGGCCGCGCTGGTGGCCGCGGGCACCTGGCTGCTCAACCCGCTGTTCCGCATCCTGGCCAACGCCAAGGCGCGCGAGGTGATGACCGCCGCCGCGCTGCTGGTGGTGCTGGGCGCCGCGCTGCTGATGCAGCTGGGCGGCCTGTCGATGGCGATGGGTGCCTTCCTGGCCGGTGTGCTGCTGTCCGAGTCCACCTTCCGCCACCAGCTCGAGGCCGACATCGAGCCCTTCCGCGGCCTGCTGCTGGGCCTGTTCTTCCTGGGCGTGGGCATGTCGCTGGACCTGCCGGTGGTGGCGCGCAACTGGCCGCTCATCGTCGCCGGCGTGCTGGCGATGATGGTGGTCAAGGCGCTGTGCATCTACGGCGTGGCCCGGCTGGCGAGGAGCTCGCACGCCGACGCGGTGGACCGCGCGGTGATCATGGCCCAGGGCGGCGAGTTCGCCTTCGTGCTCTTCTCGGCGGCGCTGGCGGCAGGCGTGATCGACGCGGCGGTCAACGCCAACATGACCGCGATCGTGGTGCTGTCGATGGCGCTCACGCCGCTGGTGGTGCTGGTGCACCGCCGCTTCGCGCCGCCGGCCGTGGCCTCCATGGACGGCGTGGAAGCGCCCGACGGCCTGGTCGGCAACGTGCTCATCATCGGCTTCGGCCGCTTCGGCCAGATCGCCAGCCAGGGCGTGCTGGCGCGCGGCGCCGAGCTGTCCATCATCGACAACGACACCCAGATGATCCGCGACGCCGAGACCTACGGCTTCAAGGTCTACTACGGCGACGGCGCGCGCGCCGACGTGCTGCATGCCGCGGGCGCGCACCATGCGCGGGCGATCCTCGTGTGCATCGACGACAGGGCGGCCGCGCTGCGCATCGCGGAGGTGGTGAAGGCGGAGTTCCCGCACGCGCAGCTGCTGGTGCGCGCCTTCGACCGCGAGCACGCGGTGGCGCTGATCAAGGCCGACGTCGACTACCAGATCCGCGAGACCTTCGAGTCGGCGATGGCCTTCGGCCGCCAGGCCGTGATCGCGCTGGGCGCGACCGACACCGAGGCGGACGAGATCGCCGGCGAGGTGCGCCGCCGCGACGCCGAGCGCCTGAGCCTGGAAGCGGCCGGCGGGCTTTTTGCGGGCCGCGCGCTGATCCTGGGCAATGCCGACGCGCACAAGCGCCGCTGAGCGGCAAGGCGCAGCTTCGGGTTCAGGCGTCGAGCACCAGCGTGGCCGAGCGGCCGTGCGACACGCAGATCATCATGGACTTGTTGGCCGCCCGCTCGGCCTGGGTCAGGAGCTGGTCGCGGTGATCGACTTCGCCGGCGAGCACCCGGGTTTCGCAAGCCCCGCACACGCCCTCGCGGCAGCTGAACGAGGGCTCGCAGCCGGCGGCCAGCAGGGCGTCGAGCAGCGCGACGCCAGGCGGCACCACCACCGACTTGCCCGAGCGGCGCAACTCCACGGCATATCCCGTGGCGGTTGGCGCAGATGCCGACGGCAAGGACGCGGCAGCGAAGCGCTCGACATGCACATGCGCGTAGCCCATGGCCTCGCAGGCCCGCTCGAATGCATCGAGCATCGGCCCCGGCCCGCAACAGTAGAAGTGGGTGTCGGCCGGATGGCCGCCCAGCAGGGCCTGCAGATCGGGCGGCCCGCCCTGCTCGTCATCCATGCGCAAGGCCACCGTCAGGCACCCGGCCGGGGCCTTCTGCACTTCGGCCTCGATGTCGGCGATGAAGGCGGCCTCGGCGCGCGACCGCGCACAGTAGACGAGGTGCGCCGGCCGACCGAGCGCAGCCAGGCGGCGCAGCATGGCCAGCAGCGGCGTGATGCCGATGCCGCCGGCGAGCAGCACCGATCGCGCAGCGCCCTCGTCCAGGCGGAAGTAGTTGCGCGGCGCGCCGATGGTGACGACCTGCCCGACGCGCAGCCGCTCGTGCACGAAACGCGAGCCCCCGCGGCTGCGCGGATCGTCGAGCACCGCCACCGCGTAGCGGTGATCCTCGCCCGGGTTGGTGAGCGAGTAGCTGCGCACCAGGCCGTTGCCCAGATGCAGGTCGATGTGGGCGCCGGCCTCGGCCGGGGGGAACCGGTCGGCCGGCGGCACCGGCCGCAGCTCGATGCCGACGACGCCGCGGGCCTCGTGGCGCAGGTTGAACACCAGCGCCTGCAGGGGAGTGGGAGACATAGGGGGAAAGACGAATGAAGGCCGAAGAGGCCGCCCGGTCACATGATGTGCAGCCCACCATCGGCCATGAGGGTCGTCCCGGTGATGAACGATGCCTCACGCGAGGCCAGCCAGAGGATGGGCCACGCGATCTCCTCGGGATCGGCCCAGCGGCCGAGCAGCGAGGTGTCCTTGCGCTCGGTCCTGAGCTGCGCCACGCTCTTGCCGGCCACCTGCGCGCGGCCGACGTGGAAGTCCGTCAGCGTCGAGCCCGGACACACGGCGTTGGCGCGCACGCCGTGTGCCGACTCCTCGAATGCGAGCGTGCGCGTGTAGGCGAGCTGCGCGGCCTTGGTGGCGTCGTACAGCGCCATGCCCTTGCGGCCCGTGACCGCATAGCACGACGAGACGTTGACGATGCTGCCCTGCCCCGATGCGCGCAGGGCGGGCAGCGCGGCACGGCAATAGTTCGACATGCCCACCAGGTTGACGGACACCATCGCCTGCCACTGCGCGGGCGTGGCGTCGGCGGCGGCGCTGTAGTTGCGCATCGCCGCGTTGTTGACCAGCGTGTCCACGCCGCCCCAGGCGTCGACGGCCTGCTGTACCGCCTGCTGCGCGCCGGCTTCGTCGCGCACGTCGACGGCGATGCTCAGCAGCCTGGCCGACGGATGGGCGTCGGCGAGCGCTGCGCGCGTGCGCGCCAGCGCCTGCGCATCGGCATCGACGAGCAGCACCGCCGCGCCTTCGCGGCAGAACAGGTGGGCGGCTGCCGCGCCGATGCCGGCGCCCGCGCCGGTGACGATCGCACGGCGGCCCGCCATTCTGGGTTCAGTCATCGCGCGTCACTCCGCCTTGGCGCCCGTTTCCTTGATGACCTTGCCCCAGCGCGCGATCTCGGTGCGGATCCATTCGCTGAATTGCTGCGGCGAGCCGGCCACCACCTCGAACTCCATCTCCTGCAGGCGTTTGCTGATCTCCGGCGAGTTCAGGATCTTCACCATCTCCCGGTTGTACCGATCGACGATGTGCGCCGGCGTGCCCGCGGGGGCGAGAAAGCCGATCCAGGAGGTGGCCTCGAAATCCTTGAGGCCCGATTCGCTGAGCGTGGGAACGTCGGGCGTGCTGGGGAAGCGCTCCAGCCCGGTCGTGGCCAGCAGCTTCAGGCGCCCTTCCTTCACGAAGCCCTGCACGTTGCCCGGCACGAAGAAGCCCGCCTGCACGTTGCCCGCCACCAGGTCGCTCACCGCCGGGCCGGCGCCCCGGTAGGGCACGTGGGTCATCTGGAAGCCGGCGGCCAGCTTCATCATCTCCATCGTGAGGTGCGACGCGCTGCCCATGGACACCGAACCGTAGGCGTACGCGGTCGGGTTGGCCTTGGCCTTGGCGATGAACGCCTGCACCGAGTCGATGCCCGTGGACGGATTGACCACCAGGTACTGCGGCGACTTCACGGCCAGCGTCAGCGGCGCGAAGTCCTTGGTGGGGTCGTACGGCATCTTGTCGAACAAGGTGACGTTGATCGCCAGCGGTCCGTTGTAGCCCACCAGCAGGGTGTGGCCGTCGGGCGCCGAGCGGGCGACCTCCAGGGCGCCGATGTTGCCGCCCGCGCCGCCCTTGTTCTCCACCACGAACGGCTGTCCGAAGACCTCCTGCAGCTTGGGCGCCACCAGGCGGGCGAGAACGTCGTTGGTGCTGCCGACGATGGGCACGACGATGCGCACCGGCTTGGACGGCACCCAGTCGGCCGCCTGGGCTTGCACCCCTGCCACGCCGAAAGCCATCGCCGCGACCGCGGCGAGCCGTTGAAAGGTTTTCATGCTTGTCTCCTGTGTATCGTGGGGAAGGCCGGGACTCAGAGGCTGAACACCGGCTTGCGGATGCTGTCGGCCAGGTGCTCGCCGGCCCACTCGACCGGGTCCTGGTCCTTGGGCAGCAGGACACCGGCGGGACGCACGTGCTGCTGTCCGGCATCGAGCGCCGGCGGCTCCTCGCCCTGCTCCAGGCCCAGCGCCGCCTCGTGCAGCATGCGCCGGGCCATCACGATGGCCTTGTCGGTGGGCAGCAGCCGCTCGGCCGCGTGGTCCTGGATCGTGCCCATGCTCTCCTGCAGCGAGTAGTCCTGCGCCGAGAAGCCGAAGACGCCGCTGTAGGCCCGCTTCTCCTTCTGGGCGACACGGTCCATGAGGTAGTCGTTGTCGCGATTGGCCTTGGGAACGAAGCTGCCGGGCGCGTCGTATTCCACATGAATGCCCTTGCCGGCCTCCATGGCCTGGCGTTCCTCGGCCGTCAGCGGGTGGCCGGGCTGCCAGTTGATGCTCCATGCCCAGCAGCTGTGGTCGTCGATCGGCACCCACACGTGCCCGCCCAGGGCGTGCTCGCCGAACGGCGCGATCAGGGTGAACCAGGGAAAGAGCCACTGCGTGACGCGCCAGTAGTAGCTGTCCGGCTCGCCGTTGCGCCGGCCGAACAGGCTCAGGCCGAAGGGCGTCCGCTCGATCTCGAACACCACGTTGCCGTCGGCCTTGATGTAGTCCAGGGCCTTCACGCCCTGGTGCATCGGATCGGTGTCCACCTCGAAGCTGTGCACGTACGACACGTGCGCCGTGTCGATGCCCCCTTCCATGGCCTGCAGGTAGCTGGAGTACTGCACCCGCTTGGAGACGAACACGTGATCGGCCGGCAGCATGCACCATTCCAGCTCGGGCGGCGCCGGCTGCCGGTCGGCCGGGCCCATGTAGGCCCAGACGATGCCGCCGCGCTCCACGCAGGGATAGCCCTTGATGTGCATGCGCGCGCAGGCCTGGGGCGAGGACGGCACGTCCACGCAGCGGCCCATGCCGTCGAACTTCACGCCGTGGTAGGCGCAGCGGATGCCGTTGTCCTCGTTGCGACCGAAATACAGAGACACGCCGCGATGCGAGCAGAACTCGCCGATCAGGCAGGCCTGCCCGTCGCTGTTGCGAAACGCGAGCAGCTTCTCGCCCAGCAACTGCACGCGCACCTGCGGTCCGTCGGCCTCGGGGATTTCGCTGGACATCAGCGCCGGCACCCAATAGCGGCGCAGCAGATTGCCCATGCGGGTGCCCGGGCCGACCCGGGTCAGCGTTTCCGACATTTCCTTGTTCACCGTGGATTCCTCGTGGGAGTGAGTAGGCTTCGGCGTTTTGTACGCCTGATGAGACACAAGTCCATTGTAAGAGACAAGCCTGATGAATGTCAAAGAACGGACAATATGTTCACCAGACGGACAAGTTTCGAACCAGAATCCATTGCTTCAAGGAACCGCTCGTGACCGTGGAAAAGAACGCAGAAGGGGTGCGCGCCGTCGATCGCGCGCTCGACATCCTCATGGCCTTTCGTTCGGGAGACCGCAGCCTGACCGCCAGCGAGCTGCTCAAGCGCGTGGAGCTGAGCCGTCCCACGCTGTACCGGCTGCTGCGCACGCTGGAGCAGCGCGGATTCATCGCCGCCTCGGGCGAGCCGCAGCGCTTCCAACTGGGGCCCTCGGTGGCTCATCTGGCCCATGTATGGGGAGCCGGCATGAATCTGGCCGACCTGGCGCAGCCCATGATGCGCCGCCTGTGGGAGGAGACCGGCGAGACCGTCGCCCTGCTGCTGCAGCGCGGCGCCGAACGGGTGTGCGTGGCCGAGATGCCCAGCCCGCAGCCGCTGAGCTTCAAGCGCGGCGTCGGACACAGCGAGAGCGTGATCCTGGGCGCCAGCGGGCGCGTCATCCTGGCGTTCGTCCCCGACGCCGAGACCTACCTCGAGGGCAAGGTGCCGGCCGTGCAGATCGGCGCCTACCTCGCCAATCTGGCGCGCATCCGCGAGGCCGGCTATGCCATCAGCCGCGACGAGCTCATCAAGGGCGCGGTGGCCATGGCCGTGCCGGTGTTCGCCGGCAATGCCCAGGTGCTGGGGTCGCTGGCGGTGTACGGCCCGAGCGTGCGGGTCGACGACGCGCAGGTCCGGCGCTTCGTGGCGCTGCTGAAGGAAGCCTCGCGCGAGCTCTCGGCCAAGACGGGCTCGCCCTGACCTACACCATCCCGCCGTTGATCGAGATCACCTGCCCCGTGATGTAGGCCGCCTCCTCGCCGGCCAGGAAGCCGGCGAGCGCGGCCACTTCCTGCGGCGTGCCGGCGCGCTTGACGGGCACCAGCTGCTGGATCAGCGCCGGCTCGAACACCGCGTCGGCCATCGGCGAGGCGATGATGCCCGGCGCGATGGCGTTGACCGTCACGCCGCGCGCCGCCACTTCCAGCGACAGCGCCTTGGTCGCGCTGTTGAGCGCGCCCTTGGCCGCCGCGTAGTTCACCTGGCCGCGGTTGCCGGTGAGCGCGGCCACCGAGGAGATGTTGAGGATGCGGCCCCAGCGCGTGCGCAGCATGGGCAGCAGCAGCGGCTGGGTGACGCGGAAGAAGCCGTTGAGCGAGACGTCGATCACCTTGTGCCACTGCTCGGCGCGCATGCCGGGCAGCACCGCGTCGTCGTGCACCCCGGCGTTGTTGACCAGGATCTGCACCGGCCCGGCCTCCAGGATGCGCGCGCAGGCGGCCTGCGCGGCCTCGTCGCTGCGCAGGTCGAACACATGGCATTCGGCCTGGCCGCCATCGGCGCGGATCGCTGCGGCGAGCTGCTCGATCGCGTCCGGCCGGCCGTTGGCGTGCAGCAGCACGGTGGCGCCGTCGCGCGCCAGCCGCTGCGCGATGGCGCCGCCCAGCGCACCGCTGGCGCCGGTGATCAATGCGCGTTTTCCGTTCAGGCTCATGGTGTCTGGCTCTCCGTCGGAAGGGGTGTGTTGAGGACGACCACGGCCCGCCCCTGGGCGAGCGGGCGCCCGGCCGCGTCGCTGACGTCGAAGGCGTAGAGCACCTGGCTGTCGTCGCCCGACAGGCGCGTGGCGCGCACGTTCAGCGGCCCGGCCGCGTCGTCGAAACGCGCGGCCGAGAAGCGCACATTGCGCGCCGACGCCAGGAAGCCGGCCGACGGCGTGCTGCCCGGCGCGGCCAGCAGGCCGCCGTGCAGCGCCATCGCCTGGGCCGCGTACTCGATCGCGCAGGGCGCCATCAGGCCGCTGGCGCTGCGCAGCGGGTTGTCGGGCTCGGCGTGGGTCGTGGTGGTGCAGTGGATGGACTGCGCATCCCAGCTTTCGAGCCGCTCCAGCAGGCACATGCGGCCGCTGTGCGGAATGCGCTGCGCGATGCCTTCGCGGTCCAGGGTCTGCAGGGTCATGGCGGGGTCTCCGAAGGCGCGCCGAGGTCGGCCACCAGCAGCACGTTGGCGAAGGGCGTGCCTTCGCTCATGGGAAGGGCCTGGACGGCAAAGCCCAGGCGTTCGAGCAGCGCGCGCCAGTCGGCCACGGTGCGGCCCCAGGTCGGCGACACGCGGTGGCCGCGGATGCGCGTGACGGTGCGGTCCACCCACTGGCTGATGGCGAAGCCGCGCCGGCTGGCGGCATCGCCCACGCGCAGCAGCAGGCGGCCCGAGGGGGCGAGCGCGTCGCGCACGCGGCGCAGCACGTCTTCCTGCGCCTGCAGGTCCACGTAGTGCAGCACGTCGAGGATCACGACCAGGTCGCAGCCCGGGAAATCGGCGGTGCACATGTCGCCGCACACGAAGTGCGGCGCCGGCGCGATGTGGCCCAGCGAACGCGTGGCGCGCTCGATGTCGCGCGGCATCAGCTCGATGCCGGTGTAGGTGGCCGAAGCCGGCGTCGGCGCCCAGGCCGCCGGCCAGCGGCCCTGCGCCTGCATGTCGCTCATGGCGGCCAGCAGGCTGACGAACAGGCCCTGCCCGCAGCCGATGTCCAGCACGCGCGTGCGCTGCGCGCCGATCAGGCCGCGCTCGACCAGGCCGCGGAACACCGGGTCGCGGCCCAGCTTGCCGCGCGCGAAATGCCAGGCGAAGCTGCCGGCCTGGCGGTAGGGATCGGTGGCAGCGGCATGCAGCGCGCGCCAGGCGGCGCCGGTGTCGATGACGGGAGGGGCAGCGGTCATTCGGTGGAAAAGGCGTGCGGAAGGGTCACGGCATGCAGGCCGGCGGCCTGCAGCGCGCGCAGCAGCGGCGGCAGCACCTCCAGCACCACCGGCCGCTGCTGAACCGTGCGCGCGGCATTGCCGTCGTGCAGCAGCAGGATGTCGCCGGCGGCCAGGCCGCGCGTCAGGCGCGCCAGCACGCGGGCCGGGTCGCGCTCGCGCGTGTCGAAGCCGCGCCGCGTCCAGCTCGCCAGCGCGAGGCCCCGGCGATGCAGCACCGGCGCGAGGAAGGGATTGCGAAAGCCTGCCGGCGCGCGGAAGAACACGGAACGCGTGCCGGTCACGGTGGCCAGGATGTCCTGTGCCCGTTCGATCTCGGCCGCGTAGCCGCGCGGCCCGAGGAAGGAGAAGTCGTGCCGGTGCCGCGCCGTGTGGTTCTGGATGCTGTGGCCGCGCGCCACGATCTCGCGCGCCAGCGCCGGGTGCGCCTGCACGCGCTCGGCGATGCAGAAGAAGGTGGCGCGCTGGCCGTGCGCGTCCAGCAGGTCCAGCACCTGCGGCGTGACCTCGGGATCCGGCCCGTCGTCGATGGTGATCGCGATCTCGCCGCGCGCCGCCGCCGCAGCCGGCAGGCGCGTGAGGTTGGCGCCCAGCAGACGGCTGCGCGGCATCAGCACCGCGGCGGTGATCAGCACATGGTTGAGCACGATCGCACCCAGCGCCCAGGGCGCGGCCCCGGGCACCAGCAGCGCGGCGCCGCCGGCGAGCACATGCCACGCGGCACTGGCCTGCAGAAAAGGCGGCAGGCGCCAGGGTTCGGCGGGATCGGCGACGGCGGCTTCGGACATGTGCGCGGATTCTCCCTCAGCGCCGGCGCGGACGGGCGAAGGCCGCGGACAGCAGCAGCGCCAGCAGCGCACCGGGCGCCACCACGCGGCCGATGGACGAGAGCGCGGGGATCTCGGAGATCGCGATCAGCGTGAACGAGACCACGGTCGTCAGATTGGCCAGCATCAGCGAGGCCAGCGTGTCCTCATCGGCATGCCCGGTCTCCTGCAGCTGGTCGAAGAAGAGCGCGTAGTTCGAGCCCACCGCCACCACCAGCAGCAGGCCGACCAGGTGCAGGATGCCCAGCGCCGCCTGCAGCGCCGCCAGCGCGCCCAGCGTCAGGATCACCGCCAGCACCAGCGGCTGGCACACCGCCACCAGCCGCCGGGCGGAGCGCAGGTACAGGCCCAGCAGCAGCACGACGGCCAGCGCGCCGAGCAGCACCTGGGCGAAGGCCTCGTGCAGGTAGCGGTCGTACAGCGCGTCGAGCTCGTGCTTGACGTCGACCACCTGCACCTGCGGCATGTCGGCCAGCGCCTGCGCCACGCGTGCGTGTTCGAAGCGCGCCCCGGGATGCAGCGCGATCACGGCCGACCAGCCGCCGCCGGGGCGCTCGAACATCAGCGCGTTGACCATCGCGCCCAGCGGGCCGTCCTGCAGGTCGGCGCGCCGGACCGGCGGCTGCGTACGCGCGGCCTGCACCTCGGCCACGAAAGGCTCCAGCCGCGCGGCGGGCAATGGCAGGCCCTGCGTGGCCTGCGCCAGCCGCTCGCGCAGGCTGGCGGCGTCGGGCAGGCTGTCGATGCGGCGCGCCTGCATCTGCAGGCTCGGCAGCACGCGCGTGACGGTTTCGTAGCCGGCCAGCGCACCCTGGTCCACCAGCGCATCGAGCCGCTCGCCCGCCGCCTCGGTGGCGCGCAGCGTGGCCTGTTCGTCCGCCCCTTCGACCACGATCAGCGTGCGCGTGTCGCTGGCACCGAGATCCGCGCGCAGCTGTTCGTCCAGCGCCAGCGCCTCCTTCGGGATCGGGCTCATGGCGCCCAGGTTGGCGCGCCACAGGTGGCTGCCCTGCCAGGCGATCAGCGCCAGCGCCGCCACGCCCAGCGCCAGCAGCGGCAGGCGCAGCCGGGGCAGGCCGCGCACGATGGCGCCGGCCACCCGCGCCATGTGGCGCCGCAGGCCCTGGCCGGTGGCGCCGTCGGGCGCCAGCACCGGCAGGCCGTAGCGGGTGGCGAAGGCGGCCGCGACCAGCCCCGCCACCGAGAAGACGCCCAGTTGCGCCAGCCCCGGAAAGCCCGAGAACAGCAGCGCCGCGAAGCCGCACACCGAGGTCAGCAGGCCCAGCCGCACGGTGGGCCAGTGCACCTCGCGCCAGCGGCGCCAGCCTGCGCCCGCCGGCCCGCCCTGCCCGACCTGGCGCGCCTGGATCAGGTAGTAGATGGCGTAGTCCACCGTCTCGCCGATCAGCGTGCTGCCGAAGGCCAGCGTCAGGCCGTGGACCGAGCCGAAGACCAGGCTCACCGCCGCCGTGCCCGCCACCACGCCGGTGGCCACGGGCAGCAGCGCAACCGCCAGTGCGCGCAGCGAGGCGAAGGCCAGCAGCAGCAGGCCGCTCATGACGATGCCGCCCACGACCGCGAGATGGATCGCCTCGTCCTTGATCTGCGCGCGGCTGTGCACCGCGAACACCGGCGAGCCGCTCATCAGCAGGCGCGGCGCCGCATCGGCGGCCATGCCCTGCGTGGCCTGCGCGAAGGCCTGCCGGGTGACGTCGATCATCTGTGCCTGCGCATCGAGGTCGCCGCCGGACGCGTGGGTGGTGGCCAGCAGCAGCGCCCGCGGATGCGCCCGCGAGGCCCACACGCCGGCCTCGCTGCGCGGCGAGCTGGCCGGGATCAGGCCTTCGGCGATGCGCCGCGTCTCGCCGGTGGGGTCGCGCTCGAGCAGCGGCCGCAGCGCGTTGCCCGCGGGCGTGCCGAGCAGCGAGAGCGTGTCCAGGATCGCGTCGCGCAGCCCTTCGGTGGTGAAGCGCTCGGCGCCCACGTCGGGCGACAGGCGGTAGCGCTGCGCGACCAGCCATTCGCCGCTGTCCTTCCAGTCGCCGCTGTCGCCGTTCTGCACCTGGTCGAACAGGCCGCTGGCGCGCATCGCGCCGCCCAGCGCGCGCGACACGGCCGCGCGCTCGGCCGCGCCGGCGCCGCCCTCGATGCCGATCAGCACCGTGCGCGAGGCCACGCCGCTGTGCAACTGCTCGATGAGCACGCGCTGGCGCGCGTCGGGGCTGGCGGGCAGGAAGGCCGAGAGATCGGCGCTGAACTGCGAGCGCGCGATCACGCCGATGCCGGCCAGCACCAGCGCCAGCCAGAGCAGCAGCGTCAGGGCGCGGCGCGGCGGCGCGGAAGACAGGGTCACGGCGTGGTACGCGCGCGCTCGGGCACGATGGTCATGACGGAGCGGTCGCCGCCGATGAACTCCATCTCGACGCCCAGCACCTCGCCCGCGCGCCCGCTCATGCGGATGCTGCGCACCTGCGCGGCCAGCCGCTCGTCGACGGGCACGAGGTCCAGCGTCCACGCCTCCCGGCTGCCGCCGAGGGTGCTGCGAAAGTAGCGCTGGATCGCCGGCGCATCGCCGCTGAGGGTGCCGCGCATGGCCTCGATCATGCCCTGCATCTCGGGCATGCTGTCCAGCGCCAGGGTGCGGGTGCGGCCGCCGCGCGACAGCGTCAGCGTGTTGCCCTCCACCACCATCGACTCGGGGCGCGGCGTGACGGTCTGGCGCGCCAGCCGGTCGGGCGCCGTGAAGCTGAGCGTGCCGCTGGCGTCGATCGGCCCTTCGAGGCCGCGCACGAAGCGCTGCTCGGTGAAGCGCGCCTCGCCGCTCTTGTGCCTGGCCAGCAGCCCCATCAGCGCCGGCAGGTCGAAGGCCCAGGCACCGCCGCCGGCGCCGATCAGCAGCGCGGCCAGCAGCACGCGCCCTGCCCGCTCAATGTTCGTCTTCAAGCCAGAAGTCATGGAAATTGAACCAGTTGTAGGGCGCGGCCCGGCACAGCGCCTCCAGTCGCGCCACATAGGCCTGGAGCGCCGCGTGGATGCGCTGCTCCCGCGCGGCCGGGTCGGCCTCGCGCACGCTGAAGTCGGCCAGCGGCTCGAACAGCACCTCGTAGCGCGCGCCGCCCCGATACAGCCCTGCCATGAAGAACACCCGGCGCCGCAGCAGCGCCGCCAGGCGGAACGGACCGTCGTTGAAGACCGCCGGCGCGCCGAGGAAAGGCAGCGTGATGCGCTTGCCGCCCTGCTGCGCCGGCCCCTCGTCCTGGCCGGGCAGCGTGCGGTCGGCCAGCAGCCCGGCCATGCCGCCGGCGTCGAGCCACTCGCGCAGCGCCAGCATCGAGTGCGGACGGCCCAGCGCGATCAGGTGGGGGCGCAGCCCCGGCAGGCTGATGGCGTCCAGGATCGCGTTGATGCGCTGCGCGTTGTCCGGAAACATGAGCATCGCCAGCTTCGGGTCGAGATCGGGGTGGGCCTGCTGGCGGCATGCGCCCAGCGCCTCGAAGCTGCCCATGTGCGCCCCGACGAGGAAGGCGCCGCGGCCGGCGAGCAGCTCCGTCTCGAGCGATTCCGCACCCTGCACCTGCACGTCGAACAGGTCCATGCGCCCGCGCAGGAAGAAGACGCGATCGAGCACGGTCGAGGCGAAGGCGTGGATCAGCCGATAGCCGTCGCGCCAGCCGGCGTGCGGGCCGATGGCGCGGAACAGGTAGCGCTTGATGTGGCGCCGCGGCGTCGGCGCGAACAGCAGGAAATACAGGCTGATGGGATGCAGGATCCAGCGCGCCGCGCGCCGCCCGCACTTGAGCGCGATCCAGCAGATCACGCGCAGCGCGAGCATGTTGCTGCGCTCGGGCACGCGCGACCAGTCGCGCCGCGCGACCGGGGTGCCGTCGCCCAGGACGCTCATCGGAAAACCACCCCCAGGCGTGCCATCTCGTGGGCTTCGCTCACGCAGCGCCCTCGCCCGGCGTCCAGCGCCCGCTGGCGGCCAGCGTGCCTCCGGCGTCGTCGCAGCGCACCTCGAAGCGCACGCCGCTCGACGCGCCCGCCTCGGGCTGCAGGGTGATGTGCAGGTGGCGGCCCGGGCGCACCGGCGAGAGGAACTTCACGGCCGCGAGCGCGGGCGCGTCGCCCAGGCGCGCGCGCAGCGCCGGCACGCCGCGCGCGGTCTCCAGCACCTCGGCCACCAGCAGCGCGCCCGGCAGCAGCGGCTGGCCGGGAAAGTGGCCGGCGAAGACCGGATGGTCGGCCGGCACCTCGCGCGTGAGCTGCACCGCCTCGCCGTCGGCCGCAGAGCGGGCGTGCGCGAACTCGCGCAGCGCGCGCACCGTGAGCTTGCCGGTGGCCTCGCGCGGCAGCGCGTCCACGTGCACCACGCGGCGCGGCACGAACACCGCCTCGAGCCGCTCGCGCAGCGCCGCGACGATCGCCGGCGCCCCCAGGCCCGGCGCCACCACGAACGCGACCGGCCGCACCACGCCGTCGGTGACGTCGTCAGGCAGCCAGAAGGCGCCGTCCTCGACGCCCGGGATGCTGTTGAGGTGGTAGTTCAGGTGGCTGAGCGAGCTGCGCCGGCCGGCCACGTGGATCAGGTCGTTGGCGCGGCCGAGCAGGCGGAAGTGCTGCGCGTCGACCAGCTCCAGCACGTCGGCCAGCGGCGTCGGCTCGGGGATGAAGTCGCCTTCGAAAACGAAGCGCTCGGCCCCATCGTCGGCGGCTTCCAGGCGCACGCGGATGTCGCCGAAGGTATGCCAGACCTCGCTGGCCGTCGGCCGGCGCGTGGCCACCTGGCCGGACTCGGTGCTGCCGTAGATCTCGATCAGCACCGCCGACATCGCCTGCTCGGCCTGCGCCGCGAGCTGCGGCGACAGCGGCGCCGTGGCCGACAGGATCAGGTCCACCGGTGGCAGCGCGATGCCCGCCAGCAGCAGGGTCTTGAGGTGGAAGGGCGTGGTCACCAGCGCGCGCGGGCGCGGCACCGCGGCCAGCGTCTGCACGATGTCGGCCGGATAGAAGGGCCGGCCGCTGTCGAAGGCGGCGCCGCCGAGCATGGCCAGCAGCGCCGTCGATTCGAGGCCGTAGCTGTGCTGCACCGGCACCGTGCCGACCAGCGTGAGGCCCGCCAGCGAGGGCCGCCCGAGCAATTCCGTCAGCCGCGGCACGGCCGCCGCGACGTCGCCGACCAGCGTGGCCCAGGACTTGGCATGCGGCTGCGGCACGCCGGTGGAGCCCGAGGTCAGCAGGCTCGCCGCATGCCGCCCGCGCTCGATCGCCGGCACCGCCTGCGCCTCGGCCTGCGGCGTGCCGGCGTCCGCCAGCGGCACGCCGATGCAGGGAATGCCGGGCGCCTTCAGGCCGGGATCGTCGGTCAGCGCGAAGCTGCTTCCCCCCGCCTCGCACACCCGCGCCAGGGTCTCGGGGCGGGCGTCGGGCGGCAGCAGGCTGGCGTGGCCGCGCACCAGCGCCGCGGCCAGGCCGACCGCGAAGGCATAGCGGTCGCTGCACAGGTTGATGGCGGGCCCCGCCGCCGGCAGCCGCTCGGCCTGCCGCGCCACATCGGCCAGGAACTGGCGGCCGCTCACCGGCACGCCGCGATGCCAGGCCAGGGGGGCGTCGAGATCGCGCGGCGCCAGCAGCGGCAGCAGGGACGAGGATGCGTCGGTAGGGTTCATCGCCGTGTCGCCGGATCGATCGGCGCGTTGTAGAAGGCGCGCACCGCGTCGACCAGGCGCGTGCGCTCGAACTCGGGATGCAGGCGGTAGCGCACCAGGTGCTCGCCGATGAAGAGCAGCGCCACCGACAGCGGCGTGAGCAGGTTCGCCAGCAGCGACCACGCCGCGAAGGGCAGCAGCGCGTACACCGCGATCGAGGCGAGCACCATGGCGGCGAAGTAGACGGTCCACACCCGCGTCACCCCGGTCGTGTAGACGCGCATAGCGGGCGACAGCGGATGCACGCGCTGCGCGAACTCGCTCACCAGGGACAGCCGGTCGCCGCGCAGCGAAGCGCCGAACCAGCCGCACAGCAAGGCGTTGATCCCGACGTGCTGCAGCACGTAGAGCCGGTTCGTGTCACCCGCCTCGCCCTGCCACACCAGCACCATCCCGACGATGCCGACCAGCGCCACGACCGACAGCCCCCAGGCGCCGAAACGGCTGCCGGCCAGGCCCAGCGCGGACAGCCACAGCGGCCCCAGCAGCACCATCACGGCCCACGGCGCCTGCGCATGGAAGAGCATCATCCAATGGGAAAGACCCGCATAGGCCACCCCTGCCGCGAGCAGGAGCGCCAGGCGCCACCGCGACATCGCCTCAGGCCCGTTGCCGGCCTCGGCGCAGGAAGCCGGGGGACTGCGTCATGCCGTGGTTCGGTTGGCCGCCACGTGCGCCGCCAGGCTGCGCAGCGACTCGAAGATCTGCTTGTTGCGCTCGTCGTCCGAGCGCAGCTGGAAGCCGTAGCGGCGCGAAATCTCCAGCGCGACCTCCAGGATGTCGATGGAGTCCAGGCCCAGGCCCTCGCCGTACAGCGGGGCATTGGGATCGATCTCCGCAGGGGCGACCTCGAGGTTCAGCGCCTCCACGAGGACGACCGCGAGTTCCTGCTCGAGGGGGGATTGTTCGGAGGCGTTGCCAGCGGCGGAAGCGGAGGATGCAGTCGTTGACACAGGGGACTCCGGGGTTTTATCAATACTTTTGCATGAACGAAAGGCAAATTATAGGAGGGCAGCTTGGATAGACTGCCCGCTTCGCAACGAACTGGAGCACCCATGGCCGATCCCCTGCTGCTTGCACGCCACGATGCCATCGAATGCTTTCTGCTGCCCGGCCTGGCCAACCGCCACGGGCTGATCACCGGCGCGACCGGCACCGGCAAGACCGTGACGCTGCAGACCCTGGCCGAGCAGCTCTCGGGCATCGGGGTGCCGGTGTTCATGGCCGACGTGAAGGGCGACCTCACCGGCATCAGCCAGCCCGGCAGCATCGGCGGCAAGATGGCCGCCACGCTGGCCGAGCGCGGCATCGAGCCGCCCGCGCCACTGGCCTGCCCGGTCACGCTGTGGGACGTGTTCGGCGAGCAGGGCCACCCGGTGCGCGCCACCGTCTCCGACATGGGGCCGCTGCTGCTGGGCCGCATGCTCAACCTGAACGAGACGCAGGCCGGCGTGCTGAACCTGGTGTTCAAGATCGCCGACGACAACGGCCTGCTGCTGCTCGACCTGAAGGACCTGCGTGCCATGCTGCAGCACGTGGGCGACAATGCCAAGCAGTTCACCACCGAGTACGGCAACATCAGCGCCGCGAGCGTCGGCGCGATCCAGCGCGGCCTGCTGCAGATCGAGAGCCAGGGCGGCGACAAGTTCTTCGGCGAGCCGATGCTGGACATCGGCGACTTCATGCAGACCGACGGCGCCGGCAAGGGCATGGTGAACGTCCTGGCGGCCGACAAGCTGATGAACTCGCCGCGGCTGTACGCGACCTTCCTGCTGTGGCTGCTGTCGGAGCTGTTCGAGCAGTTGCCCGAAATCGGCGACCCCGACAAGCCCAAGCTGGCCTTCTTCTTCGACGAGGCGCACCTGCTGTTCAACGAGGCGCCCAAGGCGCTGGTCGAGCGCATCGAGCTGGTGGTGCGCCTGGTGCGCTCCAAGGGCGTGGGCGTGTACTTCGTGACGCAGAACCCGCTGGACATTCCCGATTCGGTGCTCGCCCAGCTGGGCAACCGCGTGCAGCACGCGCTGCGCGCCTTCACGCCGCGCGACCAGAAGGCGGTGAAGGCCACCGCCACCACCATGCGGCAGAAGCCCGGCCTGGACATCGAGAAGGCGATCACCGAGCTGGCCGTGGGCGAGGCGCTGGTGAGCCTGCTCGACGAGAAGGGGCGCCCCGGCATCACCGAGCGCGTGTACGTGCTGCCGCCGGGCAGCCAGATCGGCCCGATCACGCCGCAGCAGCGCCAGGCGCTGATCGCCGGCTCGCTGGTGGCCGGCGTCTACGAGAAGACGGTGGACCGCGAATCGGCCTACGAGACGCTCAAGGGCCGTGCCGAGAGCGCCCCGGACGCCGCGGCGGCCGGCCAGCAGGCCAAGGAACAGGCCTCGGGCAGCAACGTGCTCAACGACCTGCTGTTCGGCTCCACCGGCCCGCGCGGCGGCAAGCGCGACGGGCTGGTGCAGACCATGGCCAAGTCCGCGGTGCGCACCATGGGCACCACGGCCGGCCGCGAGATCCTGCGCGGCGTGCTGGGCGGCATCTTCGGCACCAAGAAGAAACGCTGAGCGCTTGGACTCGCTGACGCAGATCCTGCTGGGCGGCGCCGTGGCCGCCGCCGCGGTGCCGGCCGCGCACCGCCGCAAGGCGCTGGCGGCGGGCGCCCTGCTCGGCACCCTGCCCGACCTGGACGGCATCCCGCTGGCGCTGATCGGCGCCGACGCGGTGACCGGCGTCACCTGGCACCGCGGGCCCTCGCATTCGCTGCCGGTGCTGGCCGTGCTGGGCTGGCTGATCTGGCTCGCGCTGCGGCGCTTCTGGGCGCCCGTGCGCGAGGCGCCGCGCCCCTGGCTGCGGGCGGTCTGGCTGGCGCTGCTCACGCATCCGCTGCTCGACGCCTTCACCGTCTACGGCACGCAGCTGTGGTGGCCCTCGCCCTCGCGGCCGGTGATGGGGGCCAGCCTGTTCATCATCGACCCGCTCTACACCCTGCCCTTGCTGGTGGCCTTCATCGGCGCGCTGGTGGCTGGCGCGCGGCCCGCGGGGCGGCGCTTCCTGGCCTGGGGCCTGGTGCTCAGCAGCGCCTACATCGGCTGGTCGCTCGTCGCCAAGACGGTCGTGGACCGCGCCGCCGGCCAGGCCCTGGCCGCGCGCGGCCTGGCCGACGCGCCGCGCTTCTCGGTGCCGATGCCGCTGAACACGCTGCTGTGGCGCGTGGTCGTGATGACGCCCGACGGCTTCCTGGACGGCGAACGCTCGCTGGTGGCGGACCGCGGGCCGATGCAGTTCACGCACCGGCCCAGCGACACCGCCGCGCTGCAGGCGCTGGCCGCCGAGCCGCCCGTGGCCCGGCTGCTGTGGTTCACCCACGGCTTCATGAAGGCCGAGGCCGTCGGCGACGCGCTGGTGCTGTCGGACCTGCGCATGGGCCTGGAACCCAACTACACCTTCCGCTACCAGGTGGCGGTGCGCGACGGCCAGGGCTGGCGCAGCGTGCCGGTGGCGGCGGTGATCGGCCCGCGCAACGCACGCGCCCAGCTCGCCCACACCTGGCAGCGGCTGTGGCACGCGCCGCAGCCCTGAGCGCTACCAGCGCAGCAGCCGGGGCCCGATCGCAGCACCCGCCAGCACCGGCAGCGCGATGCCCGCCACGTACCAGACCGCGATGAAGGGCGCCGCGAGCTCGTGGCAGTGCAGCGCGTAGACCGCCGCGCCGACGCCGCCGGCCAGCGCACCGGCCGCCGCGCCGGCCAGTGCCGGCTGCGTGGGCGCCAGGGTGCGCAGCGCGGCCATCGCGGCCACGAACACCGGCAGCGCGATGAGGGCGATGCTGGGCACGCAGGTGCGCCATGAACGCCCCATGAGCAGCGCCATGCGCGCCTCGGCCGGCGCCTGCATCCAGGCGACCAGCGCCAGCAGCCACACGGCCAGCACCGGCAGCAGCACGCCCAGCCAGGCCCGGCGCAGCCGCACGCCCGGGCGCGCGAGCCGCTGCAGCATGACGAAGCCCGCCGCGGCCACGGCGAGCGGAAACAGCAGCTTGACCCAGAACATGGGCCAGAACATGGCCTGCACCAGGTCGTGCCGCGTGCCGTAGCCCGCCCACAGGATCGCCAGCGACAACGCCAGGCCGACGCACAGGGCCAGCGCGAGCCGGCGCGCCGCGGCATGCGGCGGCACGGGCGCCGCGCCGGCGGCCAGCATGGCCACGAACTCATCGGTCTTCATGGTGTGTTCCTGAACCTGGCCGCGAGCGCCTTGAGCCCGCGATGAATGCCGACCTTGACGGCCGACTCGGACATGCCGGTGCGCTGCGCGGTCTCCGCCACCGACAGGCCTTCCAGCTTGACGTGCACGATGGGCAGGCGCTGGCGCTCGGGCAGCGTCTGCAGCAGGCCGGCCAGGTCGCGGCGTGCGTCGCTGGCCTCGGTCGTCGATTCGGCGAACACGGCCAGCTCGTCGTCGATCGGATCGTGCAGCGCCTCGCGCCCTGCCTTGGCGCGCAGCAGGTCGATCAGCTTGTAGCGGGCGATCGCATGCACCCAGGCCGTCAGGGGCTGGTCGCTCTGGTAGGTGTGGCGCTGGTTGTGCATCGCGAGCAGGCATTCCTGCACGAGGTCCTCCACGTCGTCGGGCCAGCCGAACAGGCGCCGCCCCAGGAAGGCGCGCAAGTGCCCGGCGAGCTGGCGAAGGAACGCGTGGTAGGCCGCCGCGTCGCCCGCGAGCCCGCGAAGCAGCAGGCCGCGCAGCACCGTTTCGGCATCGCTCGTGCGCATGAAGCTCCTGTCATCCTGTTCGTGGCCATCGTGCGCGCGGTTACAGCCGCGCCCGAATTTTTTTGCGCGATTGTGCCCGCGCGGCCCTGCTTGCCAGTCGCACGGTCGATCGCTACATTGTGTTTTTTGAGGGCCTGCAATGTCCGTCGATAGAACAACGACCCCGCCTCCCGACTCGCCTGTCACACTCCCCCCGTCTTCTTCCGCCGGCGCCGCGCCCGCGGGCCCCTCCTCGATTTCACCGCTGCATCCGGCCAGCCCGGCCTCGCGCCACATCCGGCTGACCTCGCACAGCGGCGGCCTGGGCGCGCTGCCGATCCTGTGGGGCGCCCCCACCGCCGCCGAGCGCGGGCCGATCGTGGGCACCACCACGCGGCGCGCGCACCGCAACGTGATCGGCTCGCACAGCGGCTCCTACGGCGTGTACCGCGCGCTGGCGATCGCGGCCGGCGCGCTCAAGCGCGAGCACCGCGCCGACCTGACCAACACCTCGCCCACCGACGTGATCGGCCCGTATCCGCAGTGGGGCGAGCCCGGGCGAATCGTCTCGCTCGATCCCTGGGGTGCGGTGGTGTCCGATGCCTTCTCGGCCGAGCTGGCGGCCGGCTACGACATCCGCCCGACCATCGCGGTGACCAAGGCGCACGTGATCCTGCCCGAAGTGATGGAGGCGCTGCACAAGGGCCGCCTGAAGGCCGACGGCCGCTTCCTCACCGAGGGCGGCGCCGCGCTGGTCACCAAGGCCGCGATCGAGCCCGTGTGGTACCTGCCCGGCGTGGCGCAGCGCTTCGGCTGCAGCGAAACCGACCTGCGCCGCGTGCTGTTCGAGGAAACCGGCGGCATGTACCCGGAGCTGGTGACGCGTTCCGACCTGGAAGTGTTCCTGCCGCCGATCGGCGGGCAGACCATCTACATCTTCGGCGACCCGCGCGACCTGGCCGATCCGCAGGTCGAGCTCACGGCGCGCGTGCACGACGAGTGCAACGGCTCGGACGTGTTCGGCTCCGACATCTGCACCTGCCGCCCCTACCTCACGCACGCCATCGAGGAATGCATCCAGGGCGCGCAGCGCGGCGGCGTGGGCCTGGTGGCCTACTCGCGCAAGGAAGGCCGCGCGCTGGGCGAGGTGACCAAGTTCCTGGTCTACAACGCGCGCAAGCGCCAGGTGGGCGGCGACACGGCCGACCAGTACTTCGCCCGCACCGAATGCGTGGCCGGCGTGCAGGACATGCGCTTCCAGGAGCTGATGCCCGACGTGCTGCACTGGCTGGGCATCCGCAAGATCCACCGGCTGGTGTCGATGAGCAACATGAAGTACGACGCGATCACCGGCGGCGGCATCGAGGTCGGCGAACGCGTGAACATCCCCGACGACCTGATCCCGGCCGACGCGCGCGTGGAGATGGACGCGAAGATGGCGGCGGGCTACTTCACCCCGGGCGTGGTGCCCGACGCAGAGGAACTGAAGAAGGCCAAAGGACGAGGACTGGACGGATGACCCACGGCAACTACGGCATGGACCCCGAGCACCCCACGGCCAACCCGGCCGTGCGCCACGCGGCGCCCGACGGCTCGGTCGATCCGACGCTCGAATTCGTTCCCGACACCGGCCATGCGCAAGGCGCCGTGGCCTACCTGCGCACCACCGCCGCGATCCGCGAGCGCGCGGCCTGGCTGCTGGCGCGCGCGCGGCGCGGCGAATCGCGCTGGTTCACCATCGGCGATGCGGCCGCGCTGGAAGACACGGCGCGCACCGTGGTCGAGGTCTCGCGCGAACGCTATCCCTGGGACAAGATCCCCTTCCACAGCCGCTGGCGCCATTTCGAGGCCGGCGGCGTGAACCGCCTGGAGGCGCTCGAGCGGCTGCTCGGCGACAAGCTCGATGCGCGCGAGCGCGCCCGCGCCCACATCGACCTGGCCGTGGTGAGCGTGCTGCTGGACGCCGGCGCCGGCGCCGACTGGCAGTACAAGGAATCGGCCACCGGCCAGCGCTTCTCGCGCTCCGAGGGGCTGGGCGTGGCCAGCTTCCACGCCTTCACCAGCGGGCTGTTCTCCTCCGATCCCGACCACCCGCTGCGTGCCGACGCGGCCGGCCTGCGCGCGCTGGTCACCGACCGGCTCGGCGACGCCTTCCAGGTCAGCGAGGTCAACCCGCTGGTCGGCCTGACCGGCCGCGCCACGCTGCTGCGCCGCCTGGGCGAGGCGATGCACGAGCAGCCCGAGGTGTTCGGAGAGCACGGCCGCCCGGGCGGCCTGTTCGACGCGCTGGTCGGCCCGCTGGGCCCGGCCACGCCGCCCACGGCCAGCATCGGGGCGCACGACATCCTGTCGCAACTGCTGATGTCGCTGTCGGCCATCTGGCCGGCCTCCAACTCGATCGACAGCCTCACGGCGGACGGCAGCGACGCCATCGGCGGCGGCGACCCGGCCCACGCGCTGGGCGACTGCTGGCGCCACGGCGCGGTGGAGGGCCCGGGCCTCACGCGCGGCTGGGTGCCCTTCCACAAGCTGTCGCAATGGCTCACCTATTCGCTGATCGAGCCCTTCGAATGGGCCGGCGTGCGGGTCGAGGGGCTGGACGCGCTCACCGCCCTGCCCGAGTACCGCAACGGCGGGCTGCTGATCGACGGCGGCGTGATCGTGCCTCGGGACCCGGCGCCCACCGAGCGCACGTGGAAGGTCGGCGACGAATGCATCGTCGAATGGCGCGCGCTGACCGTGGCCCTGATGGACGAGCTGGCGACGGTGGTGCGCCAGCAGCTCGGCCGCAACGCGTCGCAGCTGCCGCTGGCCTGCATCCTCGAAGGCGGCACCTGGGCCGCAGGCCGCGTGCTGGCGCAGCGGCTGCGCGACGGCGCGCCGCCGCTGCGCATCGAGAGCGACGGCACGGTGTTCTAGACTTCCGGACCTTTTTCTCCAACAAGAACGCACCGCGCCAGGCCACCATGAGCAACGTCCACCTCATCGACCACCCCCTCGTCCAGCACAAGCTCACGCTGATGCGCCGCAAGGACGCCTCCACCAACAGCTTCCGCCGGCTGCTCAACGAACTGAGCATGCTGATGGCCTACGAGGTCACGCGCGACATGCCGATGCAGGACCTCGAGGTCGAGACGCCGCTGGAGACCATGACCGCGAAGGTGATCGACGGCAAGAAGCTGGTCTTCGTCTCGATCCTGCGCGCCGGCAGCGGCATCCTGGACGGCATGCTCACGGTGGTGCCCGGCGCCCGCGTGGGCCACATCGGGCTGTACCGCGATCCCAAGACGCTCACCGCGGTCGAGTACTACTTCAAGATGCCGGGCGACATGGCCGAGCGCGACATCGTGGTGGTCGACCCGATGCTGGCCACCGGCAACTCCGCCATCGCCGCCGTGGAGCGGCTCAAGGAGCTGAACCCCAAGTCGATCAAGTTCGTGTGCCTGCTCACCTGCCCCGAGGGCGTGGCCGCGATGCAGGCCGCGCACCCCGACGTGCCGATCTACACCGCCGCGATCGACCGCGAGCTCAACGACCACGGCTACATCCTGCCCGGGCTGGGCGATGCGGGCGACCGCATCTTCGGCACGAAGTAAGGCTCGCCCCCAGGCTGCGCGCACTGCGTGTCGCTGCGCCAACCCCCTGCCGGGGGCGCCGCCAGCGGCCCGCCTGATGCGGGCACTGTTCCTGCTATGTCCTTCATCTTCAGGAGAAACTCATGATCCAACGCCGCCCCCTCATCCTCAGCGCCGCGGTCGTGGCGCTGGGCCTGCCCATGCTGGCCTTCGCGCAGACCAGGCTCAAGGTCGCGGCCGTGTACACCGTGCCCTTCGAGCAGCAGTGGGTGGGCCGCATCCACAAGGCGCTCAAGGCCGCGGAAGCGCGCGGCGAGATCGAGTACAAGGCGACCGAGAACGTGGCCAACGCGGACTACGAGCGCGTGATGCGCGAGTACGCCACGGCCGGCAACCAGCTCATCGTCGGCGAGGTGTTCGGCGTGGAAGCGGCGGCGCGCAAGGTGGCGCGGGACTTTCCCAAGACCGCCTTCCTCATGGGCTCCTCGCTCAAGCCGCAGGCGCCGAACTTCAGCGTGTTCGACAACTACATCCAGGAGCCCGCCTACCTCACCGGCCTGATCGCCGGCGGCATGACCAAGACCCACAGGATCGGCATGGTCGGCGGCTTTCCCATCCCCGAGGTCAACCGGCTGATGAACGCCTTCATGGCCGGCGCGAAGGAGGTGAACCCCAAGGTCGAGTTCACCGTCACCTTCATCAACAGCTGGTTCGATCCGCCCAAGGCCAAGGAAGCCGCCTTCGCGATGATCGACAAGGGCGCCGACGTGATGTACGCCGAGCGCTTCGGCGTCAGCGACGCGGCCAAGGAACGCAAGGTGCTGGCCATCGGCAACGTGATCGACACGCAGGCCCAGTACCCCGACACCGTGGTCGCCTCGGCGCTGTGGAACATGGAGCCCAGCATCGACCGCGCGATCGGGCTGGTGAAGGAAGGCAAGTTCACCGCCGAGGACTACGGCGTGTACTCGCACATGAAGCACAAGGGCTCCGAGCTGGCGCCGCTGGGCACCTTCGAGAAGAAGATCCCGCTGGACATCGTGGCCAGGGTCAAGGCGCGCGAGGCGGAGATCCTGGGCGGCAAGCTCGTCGTGAAGATCGACGACAGCCAGCCGAAGTCCACGGCCCGATGAACCGGCGCCGCCTTCCCGCGGCCTGCGTGCCCGCGCGCCGGCGATGACCGGCGCCGCGGCCCCGGTGCTGCGCCTGGAAGGCATCAGCAAGCGCTTCGGACCGCTGCTCGCCAACGACGCGATCTCGCTCGAACTGGGCGCCGGCGAGGTGCTGGCGCTGCTGGGCGAGAACGGCGCCGGCAAGTCCACGCTGATGTCGATCCTGTTCGGCCACTACGTGGCGGACGAAGGCCATATCGAGGCCTTCGGCCGGCCCCTGCCGCCGGGCAACCCGAAGGCCGCGCTGGCCGCGGGCATCGGCATGGTGCACCAGCACTTCGCGCTGGCCGACAACCTGAGCGTGCTGGACAACGTGCTCATCGGCACCGAGCCGCTGTGGCGCCCCGTCTCGCGCCGCGCCGACGCGCGCGCCAAGCTGCTCGAGGTGGCGCGGCGCTTCGGCCTGCCGGTGCACCCCGACGCGCCGGTGGGCAGCCTCTCGGTGGGCGAACGCCAGCGCGTGGAGATCCTCAAGGCGCTGTACCGCGGCGCGCGCATCCTGATCCTGGACGAGCCCACCGCCGTGCTGACGCCGCAGGAAAGCGAGGCGCTGTTCGACACGCTCGCGCAGATGGTGGCGCAGGGGCTGTCGATCATCTTCATCAGCCACAAGCTGGCCGAGGTGCTGCGCGTGTCGCAGCGCGTGGCGGTGCTACGCGGCGGCCGGCTGGTGGCGCAGGCGCGCACGTCGGAGGTCACGCAGGGCCAGCTCGCGCAGTGGATGGTGGGGCATGCGGTGGAAGGCGTGCTGCGCCAGCCGGCGCGCGGCGCGGGCGAGGCCGTGTGCGAGCTGGAACACGTGGGCACGCCCGGCAGCGGGCACGACCGGCTGGTGGAGGCCTCGCTGACGGTGCACGCCAGGGAGATCGTCGCCATCGCCGGCGTCTCGGGCAACGGCCAGGTGGCGCTGGCGGAGCTGCTGTGCGGCGCGCGGCGCGCCAGCAGCGGTGCGGTGCGGCTGCTCGGCCGGCCGCTGCCGCCCTCGCCCGCCGCGCTGGTGCGGCGCGGCGTGGCGCGCATTCCGGAGGACCGGCACGCGGTCGGGCTGGTCGGCGACCTGCCGGTGTGGGAAAACGCGGTGTCGGAACGCCTGCGCAGCCCGGTGTTCTCGCGCCTGGGCTGGATCCGCCGCGGCGCCGCCCGCGCGCACGCGCAGCGCATCGCGCAGGCCTTCGACGTGCGCGGCGCCGGCCCGGCGAGCCCGGCGCGCGCGCTGTCCGGCGGCAACATGCAGAAGCTCATCCTGGGCCGGGCCTTGATGCCGCCGGAGGGCGCTCAGGCGCCGCGCCTGATCGTCGCGCACCAGCCCACCTGGGGCCTGGACATCGGCGCGGTGGCCTACGTGCAGCAGCAGCTCGTGGCCGCGCGCGACGCGGGCGCGGCGGTGCTGCTGATCTCCGACGACCTGGACGAAGTGCTCGCGCTGGGCGACCGCGTGGCGGTGATGCACGGCGGACGGCTCGGCCCGGCGCGCCCTGCCGGGGCCTGGACGCGCGAGGCGATCGGGCTGGCCATGGCCGGCACGCCGGAGGCCGGGGCGCCGCCATGAGGCTCGAGCGCCGCCCGTCCGCCTCGCGCCTGGCCCTGCTGCTCGCCCCGGTGGGCGCGGTGGCCTTCACGCTCGCGGTCGGCACGCTGCTGGTGCTGTGGGCCGGCGCGCCGGTCGGCCAGGCCTACGCGCGGCTGCTCGTGGGCGGCTTCGGCTCGGTGTTCGCGTGGAGCGAGACGCTCACGCGCGCCATCCCGCTGATCCTGACCGGCCTGGCGGCCACGGTGGCCTTCAAGGCACGGCTGTTCAACATCGGCGCCGAGGGCCAGCTCTATGCCGGCGCCCTGGCTGCCGTGGCGGTGGGCGGCCTGCACGGGGGCACCGGCTTCGCGCTGCCGCCGGCGCTGCTGTTCCCGCTCATGATGGGTGCCGCCGCGCTGGCCGGGGCGCTGCTGCTGCTCGGGCCGGCGCTGATGAAGGCCCGGCTGGGCGTGGACGAGGTCGTGACCACGCTGCTGTTCAACTTCATCGTGCTGCTGGGCGTCTCGGCCCTGCTCGACGGCCCGATGAAGGACCCCACGGCGATGGGCTGGCCGCAGAGCGTCTCGCTGCAGCCCGAGCTGGAACTGGGCCGCCTGATCGCGCAGACGCGCGTGCACACCGGGCTGCTGTGGGCCGGCGCACTGGCCGTGATGGCGTGGGCACTGTTCAGGTACACGGTGGCCGGCTTCGACATCCGCGCCGTCGGCGCGAACGCGCGCGCCGCCGCCTTCGCGGGCGTGCCGGTCACGCGCACCGTGGTGGGGGTGGCGCTGCTGTCGGGCGCGCTCGCCGGCCTGGCCGGCGCGATCGAGGTGGCGGGCCGCACCAGCTACGTCACGCTGGACATGTCGCCCGGCTACGGCTACAGCGGCATCGTGATCGCGATGCTCGCCGGCCTGAACCCGCTGGGCGTGCTGGCGGCCGCCGTGTTCGTGGCCGGCGTGCAGGTCGGCGCCGACAGCATGAGCCGCGCCGTGGGCGTGCCGACCTACATCGCCGACGTGATCGTGGCGACGTCGCTGATCGCGGTGCTGGTGGCGACGTTGCTGGCGCAATACCGGATCCGCCGGCAATGAGCGAACTGGCCGACATCCTGGCGAACCCGGCGTTCTGGAGCGCGCTGCTGCGCATCGCCACGCCGCTGATCCTGGGCACGCTGGGCGTGCTGCTGTGCGAGCGCGCCGGGGTGCTGAACCTGGGCATCGAGGGCATCATGGTCGCCGGCGCCTTCGCCGGCTGGCTGGCGGTGTACGCGGGCGCGCCGCTGTGGATCGGCGTCGCGGCCGCGGCGGCGGTGGGCGCGGCCTTCGGCCTGCTGCATGCCTTCCTCACCGTGGGGCTGGCGCTGTCGCAGCACGTGTCGGGCCTGGGCATCACGCTGCTGGCCACCTCGCTGAGCTACTACGGCTACCGCGTGGCCTTCCCGAAGGTGGACACGCCGCCGACCATCGCGCCCTTCGCGCCGATGGACTGGCTGCCGGTGCCGGTGCTGAACGCGCAGACGCCGCTCACGCTGCTGGCACTGCTCCTGGTGCCGCTGGTCGCCTGGCTGCTCTACCGCACGCCGGCCGGGCTGGCGCTGCGCATGGTGGGCGAGAACCCGCAGGCGGCCGAGGGCCAGGGCGTGTCGGTCGCCGCCACGCGCACCAGCGCCATCGTGGCCGGCTCGGCGCTGATGGGCGTGGCCGGCGCCTTCCTCACACTCTCGGCCTTCAACGCCTTCTTCTTCAACATGGTCAACGGCCGCGGCTGGATCTGCGTGGCGCTGGTGGTGTTCGCCTCCTGGCGGCCCGGCAAGGCGCTGCTGGGCGCGCTGCTGTTCGCCTTCTTCGACGCGCTGCAGCTTCGGCTGCAGCAGGCCGGCGACGCCCTGCTGCCCTATCAGGTCTACCTGATGCTGCCGTACGTGCTGTCGATCGTGGCGCTGGTGCTGGTGGCGCGGCGTGCGGCGTATCCGCAGGCGCTGATGAAGCCCTACCGCAAGGGCGAGCGCTGAACGCAGGGGCTACCATCGCCCTGTTGCTGCTGCCAAGACCGGAGACCGCGCCATGCCCATGTTCGTCGACACCTCCTCGCCCGGCCAGTGCATCTTCTGCCGCCTGGTGGCCGGCGAGATCCCGGCCGCCACGGTGCATGAGGACGCGCTGACCATCGCCTTCATGGACATCGGCCAGGTGAACCCGGGCCACGTGCTGGTCGCCACCCGGCGCCATGCGGCCACGCTGCTGGACATCACGCACGAGGAGGCCGGCGCCGTCATGCAGACCGCGCAGCGCGTGGCGCAGGCCGTGCAGAAGACCTTCGACCCGCCGGGCCTCACCCTGCTGCAGGCCAACGGCCGCGAGGGCGACCAGACGGTGTTCCACTTCCACCTGCACGTGGTGCCGCGCCATGGGCAGGACGGCATCGCGCTGTCGTGGCCGCGCAAGGAGCCGCCGGCCGAGGTGCTGCGCGGTTATGCGCAGCGGCTGAAGGACGCGCTGGCGGCGCCATGAGCACGCAGCCCGATGTCGTGCTGGCACGCTGGCAGCACAGCCCCACGCAAGCCGGCACCACCACCGTGCTGCCGGACGGCTGCTGCGACCTGATCCTGCGCGTCGACGCCGCCGTCCGGGCGCACTGGATGGTCTCGCCGCTCGCACAGCACGCCTACGACGTCGCCGGGCAGGCGGGCGAACGGTGGGTCGGCTTTCGCCTGCAGCCTGGCGCCACGATCGATGCGCAGGCCCTGCTGCGCGCCGTGCGCCGGCTCGGCGCCGAGGTCGAGGACGCACGCATCCTGGCCGCGATCGAGCGCCACGCGCGCTTGGATGGGCGCACGCAGGAAGCCCTGGCCGCGCTGGCCCAGTCGCGATCGGTCGGCAGCGCGGCGCGCACGCTGGGCGTCGGCGAACGCAGCCTGGAACGGCTGGCCCTGGCCGCCACCGGCCAGCCGCCGCGCTACTGGCGAACGCTGGCGCGCGTGCGCCGCGCGGCGCAAGCCCTGGCCGGCCCCGCGCCGCTGGCCGCCGTCGCGGCCGACCACGGCTTCGCGGACCAGGCCCACTTCAGCCGCGAATGCGCGCGCTGGCTGGGCCGCACGCCATCGCGGCTGCGCGCCGACCCGGCGGTGCTGGCGGTGGCGCTGGCCAGCGGCTATGCCTGAGGCGGCGCCACCGGCGTGCACAGCTCGACCAGCACCTCGTTCAGGTCCGCCACGTAGGCGATGGTCTGGCCCCAGGGCATCTGCTCGACCGGCCGAACCAGCCGCGCGCCGGCCGCCAGCGCACGCGCCAGGGCCGCCTCCACGTCGGGCGTGGTGAAGGCGATCTCGAAGCTGGGCGCGTCCGCCCGGGCAGGCTGCGGGTTCTTGCCGAGCTGGCGCATGAGCTTGACCGACGAGAAGGCCAGCGCCGTGGCGCCGGTCTCCATCTCGCCGAAGTCGCCGGACTCGTGCACGAAGCGGCGCGCGAGGCCGAAGGCCGCCTCGTAGAAGGCCACGGTCTGCGGCACGTCCTCGACGTAGATGATGGTGTAGCCGAACGTCATCGGGTCTCCTTGAAGTCAACGAGCACGCAGCTTAGCCAGGCGACCCCGCATCGTCTTGAAGAAACCCGACAGCGGCGCCATCGCTGCGATGATCGCCCTACACTGATCGCTCATCATCCTGCCAAGCCCCGCCGATGCTCGACCTGCTCATCCACGACGCCACCCTTCCCGACGGCCGCACGGGCATGTCCATCGCGGTGCAGGACGGCCGCATCGCCGAGGTCGCCGAGGGGCTGGACGCGCCCGCGCAGGAGCGGCTCGACGCCGGCGGCCTGCTGCTTGCGCCGCACTTCGTCGATCCCCATTTCCACATGGACGCCACGCTCAGCTACGGCCTGCCGCGCGTCAACGAAAGCGGCACGCTGCTCGAAGGCATCCGCCTGTGGGGCGAGCTCAAGCCGCTGCTCACCGCCGAGGCGCTGGTCGAGCGCGCGCTGGCCTACTGCGACTGGGCCGTGGCCAAGGGCCTGCTGGCGATCCGCTCGCACGTGGACACCAGCGACCCGAGCCTGCTCGCGGTGGACGCGCTGCTCGACGTGCGCCGCCGCGTGGCCCCGTACATCGACCTGCAGTTGGTCGCCTTCCCGCAGGACGGCGTGCTGCGCATCCCGGGCGGCATCGAGAACCTCGAGCGTGCCCTGGACAAGGGCGTGCAGGTGGTCGGCGGCATCCCGCACTTCGAGCGCACCATGGCCGAAGGCGCCGCCAGCGTGCGGCGCCTGTGCGAGATCGCCGCCGCGCGCGGCCTGCCGGTGGACATGCACTGCGACGAATCGGACGACCCGCTCTCGCGCCACATCGAGACCCTGGCCTTCGAGACCCGGCGCCTGGGCCTGTCGGGCCGCGTGACCGGCTCGCACTGCACCTCCATGCACAGCATGGACAACTACTACGTGAGCAAGCTGCTGCCGCTCATCGCCGAGGCCGGCGTGAGCGTGATCGCCAATCCGCTGATCAACATCACGCTGCAGGGCCGCCACGACAGCTACCCCAAGCGCCGCGGCATGACCCGCGTGCCCGAGCTGATGGACAGCGGCGTCAACGTCGCCTTCGGCCACGACTGCGTGATGGACCCGTGGTACGGCATGGGCTCGGGTGACATGCTCGAAGTGGCGCACATGGGCCTGCACGTGGCGCAGATGACCAGCCAGGAAGGCATCCGCCGCTGCTTCGCGGCCGTGACCACCAACGGCGCGAAGCTCATGGAGTTGGAGCGCTACGGGCTCGAAGCGGGCTGCGATGCGAGTTTCGTGCTGCTGCAGGCGCGCGATCCGGTGGAAGCGATCCGGCTGCGGGCCACGCGGCTGAAGGTGTTCCGCAAGGGAAGATTGATTGCGCAATCGCCGCCCGCCACCGCAACGCTGCATCTGGACGGACGCGACCGCACGACGTCGTTCATGCGCGCGTGACGCCCATCGCGCGGCACGGATCAACCGCGCTCATACCAGCCGCGCGACCGATTGACCACGCGCACCACCAGCAGCATCGCCGGCACCTCGATCAGCACGCCGACCACGGTGGCCAGCGCCGCGCCCGAGTGCAGGCCGAACAGGCCGATGGCGGCCGCCACGGCCAGTTCGAAGAAGTTGGAGGCCCCGATCAGCGCCGAGGGGCCGGCGATGCTGTGCTTCTCGCCGACACGACGGTTGAGCCAGTACGCCACGCCTGAATTGAAGAACACCTGAATCAGGATCGGCAGCGCCAGCATGGCGATCACCAGCGGCTGCTGCACGATGGCCTGCCCCTGGAAGGCGAACAGCAGCACCAGGGTCAGCAGCAGCGCGGCGACGGACAGCGGGCCGATGCGCGCCATCGCGCGGTCGAACGCGGCCTGGCCACGGCGCAACAGGGCACGGCGCCACACCTGGGCAATGACGACCGGGACCACGATGTAGAGGAACACCGAGGCCAGCAGCGTGTCCCACGGCACGGCGATGGAGGAGATGCCCAGCAGCAGCCCGACGATGGGAGCGAAGGCGAACACCATGATGGTGTCGTTCAAGGCCACCTGCGACAGCGTGAACGCCGGATCGCCGCCGGCCAGCCGGCTCCAGACGAACACCATCGCCGTGCAGGGTGCGGCGGCCAGCAGGATCAGTCCGGCGACATAGCTGTCGATCTGCCCGGCCGGCAGCCAGTCGGCGAAGACGTTGCGGATGAAGATCCAGGCCAGCAGGGCCATCGAGAAGGGCTTGACCGCCCAGTTGACGAACAATGTCACGCCGATGCCGCGCCAGTGCCGTCCGACCTGCCCCAGCGCACCGAAGTCCACCTTGAGCAGCATCGGGATCACCATCACCCAGATCAGCAACCCGACCGGCAGATTGACCTGCGCCACCTCCATGCGGCCGATGGCCCGGAACAGGCCCGGCGCCCATTGGCCGAACGCGATGCCGGCGACGATGCACAACAGCACCCAGACACTCAGGTAGCGCTCGAAGGCGCGCATCGACGGCACCTCGGCCGGCCTGGCGAGCACCCGGCCCTGGGCTCTCATGGCGCGCCCTTCACCGCTGGCCGATGCCATGCAGTTCGCGCTGCAGCGACATCGCGTCCAGGCGCTGCAGCGGCAGGGACAGGAACAGTTCGATGCGGCGCTTCAGGATCAGCGCGGCGTCCAGGAACGCCTTGCGCTGCTGCGCCTCGCTGCCTTCGACGGCGGCCGGATCGGACACGCCCCAGTGGGCCGACATCGGCCTGCCGGGCCAGATCGGGCAGACCTCGCCGGCCGCGTTGTCGCACACGGTAAAGATGAAATCGAGCGGCGGCGCATCGGGCTGCGCAAACGCATCCCAGCTCTTGCTGCGGTAGCCGATGCAGGGCAAGTGCAACCGCTCCAGGGTAGCGAGCGCCAGCGGATGGACTTCGCCCTTCGGGTGACTGCCCGCCGAATGGGCGCGGAACCGCCCCTCGCCCAACGCGTGGAGGATGCCTTCGGCCAGGATGGAACGCGCCGAATTGCCGGTGCAGATGAACAGCACGTTGTAAGTCTTGTCGGTCATGGCGATCTCGGATTCAGCACAGGGTGCGGCTGGAAGATGTCGAGACCTCGCATGCACCGCCCGCGCAGCAGTGCTCGGTCAGGTAGTCGAGCAGGCCATTCATCCGCGCGAAGTCGGCGCGATAGATCAGGTTGCGGCCCTGCTGCTCGACCGTGACCAGGCCGGCATGCGCCAGTTCCTTCAGATGAAAGGACAGCGTGTTGCGGGCCACGTCGAGCTGCTCGGCCAACACGCTGGGCATCAGGCCCGGCGGCCCAGCAACGACCAGTGCGCGAAAGACGCGCAGACGCTGGGCATGGGCCAACGCGGCCAGGGCGGAAATGGCTTTCTCTTCGCTCATGATTCGATAATACAACAATTATCGAATCATGAGCGAATGCGGCGACCCGCCATCTCCTCATCCCGCCCCAAGCGCCTGCCCGAAGTCCTCCACCAGTTCCCTCGCATCCTCCAGCCCCACCGACACCCGCAGCATGCCGTCGCCGATCCCCATGCCCGCGCGCACGGCGGGGCCGGCCTCCCAGAAGATGGTATGGGCCACGGGAATGACGAGCGTGCGGTTGTCGGCCATGCCGGTGGCCTTCATGGGCAGGCGCAGGCGGTTGACGACCTCGAAGCAGCGCTGCGCGTCGCGCAGCTCGAAGGACAGCAGCCAGGCGCCGGCGCCGAAGTGGCGCTGCGCGATGGCGTGCTGCGGGTGCGAGGGCAGCATCGGGTAGCTCACGCGCGCCACGGCGGGATGCGCGTCGAGGAACTGCGCCAGGGCCAGCGCGGTGGCGCTGGTCTGCCGCAGGCGCAGGGCCAGGGTTTCGGCGCCGACCGCGATCAGGTGCGCGTGCTGCGACGACAGCGAACCGCCCATGTCGCGCAGCCCCTTCTTGCGCACCTGCGCCAGGCCCCATTGGCGCGGATCGCCCTTGCGGTAGGCGTCGGCGATGCAGGGGTAGGCCGACCAGTCGAACAGGCCGGTGTCGATCACCGCGCCGCCCAGCGCGTTGCCGTGGCCGGCGATGGTCTTGGTGAGCGAATGCACCACCAGACCGGCGCCCACCGCGGCGGGGCGGAAGAGCAGCGGCGAGAGGATGGTGTTGTCCACCACGTAGAGGAGCTGGCGTTCGCGGCACAGGGCGCCGATGGCGGCCAGGTCGGGGATCTGCGTGCCGGGGTTGGCCACGGTCTCGACGAAGACCATGCGGGTCCGGCCGGGCCGCAGCGCGGCAGCGACCTCGGCCGCGTCGCAGGTGTCGACCTTGCTCACCTGCACGCCCAGGCCGGCCAGCGTGTCGAGCAGGCTGTTGGTGTTGCCGAACAGGTAGCGGCTGGCCACCAGGTGGTCGCCGGCGCGCAGCAGGGTCATGAAGACGGCGGTGAGGGCCGCCATGCCGGTGGCGAAGCAGACGCTGCCCACGCCCTGCTCCATCGCCGTGAGCTTGGCTTCCAGCGCGGCGGTGGTGGGCGTGCCCTGGCGCGCGTAGTTGAAGCCGCCCTTTGAAGTGCCCTGGAACACGGCGACCAGGTCCTCCACGCGATCGAAGGCGTACTGCACCGAGGTGTGGATCGGCTTGTGCACCCCGCCGTGCTCGACGCCGAAGGCGCGGTCGGACTGGACGATGGCGGTGGTGAGGTCGGGCGGCGGACGGGTGCTCATGGTGCAGCCATCATAGGCACCGGCCGGCGCGGCTCAGGCCGGCGCAGCCTCCAGCTGCCCCGCCAGGGCGGTCAGCGCCTCGCCGCAGGGCAGTTCGACCTTGAGCGACAGCAGGTCGTCCGCGCGCGTGCGCCCCAGGTTGAGCGCGGCGACGGGCTTGCCCGCCTCGGCCGCGGCGCGCACGAAGCGAAAGCCCGAATACACCATCAGCGAGGAGCCGACCACCAGCACCGCATCGGCCTGCGCCAGCGCCGCGTGCGCGGCGTCCACGCGCTCGCGCGGCACGCTCTCGCCGAAGAACACCACGTCGGGCTTGAGCAGGCCGCCGCAGCGCATGCACGCGGGCACGTCGAAGCCGGAGAAATCGCGGCCCTCGAGGTCCGCATCGCCATCGGGGGCCGCACGCGCCTGCAGCGCGGCCCAGGCCGGGTTGCGGCGCAACAGTTCGCCTTGCAGGTCGGCACGCGCGGACCGCGTGTCGCAGGCCATGCAGCGCACGGTGTCGATGCGGCCATGCAGGTCGATCGTGCGGCGGCTGCCGGCGGCGCCGTGCAGTCCATCCACGTTCTGCGTCAGCAGCGTGCCGATGCGCCCCGCGCGCTCCAGCCGCGCCAGCGCCCGATGTGCGGCGCCCGGACGCGCCTGGCCGATGACCGGCCAGCCGACCAGGCTGCGCGCCCAGTAGCGACGGCGCGTCACTTCGTCGCCCATGAAGGCCTGGTAGCTGACGGGGGCGGGCCGCTTCCATTCGCCGTCCACGTTCCGGTAGTCGGGAATGCCCGATTCGGTGCTGCATCCGGCGCCCGTGAGCACGAAGAGCCCGGGATGGCGCACGGCGAAATCGGCCAAGGCGGCGATGGAAGAAACCATGGGCCGAGCATACGGCCGGCACGGCGGCGTGCCTCGCGCGCGCAAGCGGCGGAAATGCGCAAACATTTGTCACAGATTTGTCACATGCCCTTATGATTTAGCCAAAAAGTACGCATTCATGAGGGACATCCAGGAACCAGCCCCCCCGCCGGCCGCGGCCGCCCCCCTCGGCCCCTGGCAACTCGCCTGGCTGCTGCTGCTGCCGCTCGCGCTGTGGGTGTTCGTGGCCAAGGCGGCGCTGATCATGCATGCGCTGTATCCCGTCCCGCGCACCGGCGACGGGCTGGTCGCACTGTTCAAATGGTTCTGGGCCTTCACTTCGCTGCGCCTGCTGGCTGGGCTGCTGGGCGCGCTGGCGGTTCAGCGGCTGCTGTGGCCGCGGCAGCGCTGGGCCGTCCTGCCGCTGGCGGCCTGTCTTCTGGGGGCTCTGGCGCTGCTGGTCGCGGTTCTCAAGCCCGGCCAGTCCGCCGGGCTGCTTCTGCAGGTCTGGGCCGGCACGGCGTTCGGCCAGCTGTGGGGGCTGGCCGTCTGCCTGTGGCGCGATGCCGTCTCGCTGGCCATTCTGGTGCTGGGGTTCGGCCTGCTGCTGCGATGCACGCCGGCCGCCGGGCGGCGCGGCGTCCTCCTGCTGCTGCAGCTGGCCGTGGTCCTGCTCAGCGGGATGGTGGGCATCTACCTGGCCTACGAACTGGGCACCGGCCAGCCGGTGACCCTGCGGGTGCTGCTGTTCGTCCTGGGCCATTGGCGCGACCTGCTGCCGCTGATCGCGTCCGAAACCACGCCCTTCCGGGCGGTCGCGATCGCCGGCGGCTTTCTCCTTCCCCTCGTGTGGGCCTGGCGCCATCGCCGGCTCGCGGCACGGCCGCTGCAAGGGGGGCGGCGCGATGGCGCCGTGGCGCTGAGGGCGTTGACCCTGTCGCTGGCGGTCTTTCTGCCCCGGCCCCTGGTGGACATCGTGCCGATGCTGCGCTACACCGAAGGCACGCTGATCACGCTCGCACAGGCCGGCTCCCCGGCCCTGGTGCAGGCCGTCAAGGCCGAGCTGGCGCCAGCCCATGGGCAGACGCAGCAGCCGCGCTGGCACGGCGCGGACATGCAGTTGCGCGAGACGGCGCACACCCGCCGCCGGAACGTGGTCATCGTCATGCTGGAATCGGTGCGCGCGAAGTCGACCACGTTGCACGAGCCCCGGCTGCCGACGATGCCCGTCCTGCAGCAGTTGGCGAACGAAGGGCTGATGATCGAGGACATGACGGCCGTCATCCCCCGGACGACCGCTGCCTGGATCGCGCTGCTGGCCGGGCAGTACCCGCTGGCCAACGAGGGCATCGGCAACTGGGTGGCCGCGAGCGACGGGGCGCCGCGCATCCGGTCGCTGCCTTCGATGCTGCGCGACGCGGGCTATGCCACCAGCTTCTTCACGCCCACGTACCTGACCTTCCAGAACGACGTGGCCGTGGTCGACGCGCTGGGCTTCGAGGTCGTGCGCACGGAGCGGGATCTCGCGCCGCCGGGCACCGAGCGCGTCACCTACTTCGGGGTGGCCGACGAGCTGATGGTCAAGCCCATCCTCGACTGGACCGCGGCGCAGGCCGAGGCGAAGCGCCCCTTCTTCACGGCCATCATGACCAATGTCGGCCATCACGACTTCCGCACGCCTCCCGGCTGGCAGAAGATGCCCTTCGACGGGGTCCACGACCCTGCGCTGGCGTCCTACTACAACTGTCTGCGCTACATCGACGGGGTGCTCGCCTCGCTCATGGACGGCTACCGGCGTCTGGGCGTGCTCGACGAGACGATTTTCGTCATCGTCGGCGACCACGGCCAGATGTTCAACGAGCACAACGCCCGGCAGACCTACGACGCGCTCTACCAGGAAGGCCTGCACGTGCCGGCGGTGATCTTCGCGCCCGGCATGGGGCTGCCGCCCGGACGGGTGCACGGGCCGCGCCAGCAGATCGACGTGCTGCCCACCATCGTCGAGCTGCTCGGCTTCCAGCTCGAGGGCGCCGCGCTGCCCGGCCTGTCGCTGCTGGCACCGGTGCCGGCCCGGCGCACGCTGCACTACGCGAGCAGCATCGACTGGTCGTTCCTCTCGCTGCGTCGCGGCTCGCGCAAGTACATCTACAGCTTCGACCGGCGGCCGATGGAGGTGTTCGACCTGGCCACCGACCCCGGCGAGATGGCGCCGCTGAAGGACGTCGACGCCGACGAGCTGACGCAGGCCGCGCGCGAGATGATCGCCTGGCGCCTGCAGGCCGAGCACGCACTGCGCACGCCGGCGAGGGGGGCGATGCAGGGCCCGTTCGTCCCGGCGGATTGACCGCGCCCGCCTCGCGCAGGCCGACCGATGGCCTCAGGCGTCGGGAACGATCGCCTCGGCGTATTCGTAGAGCGCGCCGAGCAGCGCCTCGGCGCGCTCGTCGGCGTTCTCGGACAGCGCATCGATCTCGGCGAAGTACTGGTCGACGCTGAGCGCGCCGCCCTCGCCTTCCAGCAGCCGCGCGGCGCGATGCGCTTCCCAGCGCGCGTGCTCCTCGGGCGACAGGGTGTCGAGGAAATGGCGGGCGCGGTAGCGCAGCAGCAGTTCCTCGAGCCGGCCATCGTCGAAGCCGACGCGCTCGTGCGCCAGTTCGGCGCCCGACAGCGCACGCAGGCGGTTCAGCCGCCGGCGGTCGGCGTTGCCGACGAAGCCGCCGTACAGGTCCTCGTCGACATCGAGTGCCGCTTCCTTGGGGCGTGCATAGGCCTCGGCCCAGATCGCGCTCATGTCCGGCAGGTTCGCGGCGATCTCGGCGTGGCGCATCGCCGTGTCGAAGTCGATGCCCCATCGCTGCGCCATGGCGGGCGTGAGCGTGCGCAGGTTGGCGATCACCATGGGCGACTTGTTCAGGTGCACGCCCTTGATGGGCAGGCGCGTCACGCCCTCGGGCAGATCGGCCGAACGGGTGAACAGGCGCTGGCGCAGCGGCGGCACGTCGATGGCCGCGAGCTGCGCCGGATCGTGCGCCAGGTCCCAGGCCAGCAGCTCGTTCTTGTTGGTCGGGTGGCTCGCCAGCGGCCACATCACCGCCAGGCAGCCGCGCTCGGCGGGGAACATGCCCGAGACGTGCAGGAAGGGTTTGGCGTTCTGGCGGATGGCAGGCAGGCCCAGCTCGGCGGCCACACGGTCCTTCTTGTGCAGCGCGAGCGCGAAGTCGAACAGGCGCGGCTGCCTGTCGCGGATCAGCCGCGCCAGCGCGATGGTGGCGCGCACGTCCGACAGCGCATCGTGCGCCGCCTCGTGCACGAGGCCGTTGGCACGCGAGAGGTCCTCCAGCTTGAAGCTGGGCGAGCCATCCTCCTTGGTGGGCCATTGGATCCCCTCGGGACGCAGCGCATAGGTCATGCGCACCACGTCGAGCAGGTCCCAGCGGCCGCAGTCGTTCTGCCACTCGCGCGCATAGGGATCGATCAGGTTGCGCCAGAACAGGAAGCGCGTGACCTCGTCGTCGAAGCGGATGGTGTTGTAGCCCACGCCGATGGTGCCGGGCTGCGCGAAGGCGGCTTCGATGCGCGCGGCGAACTCGCGCTCGGGCAGGCCGCGCTCCAGGCACAGCTGGGGCGTGATGCCGGTGATGAGGCACGAACCGGGGCTGGGCAGGAAGTCCGGCGCCGGGCTGCAATAGAACATCAGCGGCTCGCCGATCTCGTTGAGCTGCGCATCGGTGCGCACTGCCGCGAACTGCGCGGGGCGGTCGCGGCGCGGATTGACGCCGAAGGTCTCGTAGTCGTGCCAGAGGAAGGTGTGGGAAGACATGCGGTGCGGGAAGAGGCCACATTCCGGGCCGGAGTGCAGAGCATACCCAGACATCGGGCCGCCCTTTCGCGAGCGGGAACACACGATGGATCGGCTGCCGGGGTGCAGAATGGTGTGCGAAGACATTCACGGACGTGCGACCACCCATGAAAAAGCTGCTTCTTCTGGCGCTCCTCGGCCTTGCCGCCTCCACCACCCTGGCCCAGGGCGCCCATCCCTATGACCGGGGAGACCGCTATGACCGGGGGAACCGCTATGACCGGAACTGGGAGCGGGACCGGCGCTACGACGGCCGCCGGTACGACCGGGACTGGGATCGGCGCGATCCGCGCTACGACGGCGGCAGGAACTGGCAGCGAGGCGGGCCGCCTCCCAGGCTGAGCGACATGCAGCGCCGTGCGCTGCAGAACTGTGCGCTGCTGCAGCGCCGGGATCAGCCCAGGTGCCGCGCGACGGTGATGTCGACCGTTCGCTGACCGGCGGAACCTGCAGCCGCGCTTCACCCCTCGCATGCACCGGCATGCGCGCGCCGGCCCGCGCCCACCGCAGAAACGCGAAAGATTCTCGTTTCTATAATTCGCCGCATTGCCCTCTCACCCAGGCCGGCCGTGCTGCGCACCTCCTCCTACCCGCCCCTGCTCGCTGCGCTGCTGCGCCACTACGACGATCTCGTGGACCAACTGCGCCGCCGCTTCGGCGATCGCGGTTTCGCCCGCGAGGTGGTGCACGACGTGTGCGTGAACGTGCTCGAGCGCCCGCGCGGCGATGTGGTGCGCGCGCCGCTGGCGCTGTTGCGGCGCATGTCGCACGACATGGCCGTGGACCGCTGCCGTGCCGAGGACCGGCGCCGCCGCTGGGTGGAGTCGGTGCAGTCGCTGCCCGACGTCGAGAGCGGCCGGCCGACGCCCGAGCAGACGGCGGCCGCGCGCGAGGAGTTGCAGCGCCTGAGCGACGCCATTGCCGCGCTGCCCGATCGGTGCCGCCTGGTGTTCGTGATGCACAAGGTGCACGAACTGCCTCACGAGGAAGTCGCGGCGCGCCTGGGCATCTCGCGAAAGACCGTCGAAAAGCACCTGCGCCTGGGCATGGCGGCCTGCCGCGCAAAACTCGAGGTGCCCCGCTGATGCCGCGCGCGCACAGCCATCCGGGCGATGCCGATGCCCCTTCGCGGCACCTTTCCGGGGGGCCGCCCCCGCCGGATCCCGACCAGGCCGTGGCCCGCCATCGCGCGGCCCTGCGCGAGCTGTTCCCGCTGCCCGGCGGGCCGGATGAACCGCCCCCGGCCACGGGGGCGCAGGCCGGCCGCAAACGGCGCCGCATCGTCGCGCTGGGCGCCGTCGCCGCGCTGGGACTGGGCTTGCTGGCGTGGGAGGACCCCGCATGGCGAACGGAGACGCATGCCACCTCCGCCGGAAAACGCCAGGAGCTGACGCTGACGGACGGCAGCCGCATCACGCTGGACAGCGGCACGCGCGTCACCGTGACGCGCCATTGGCGCTCGCGCCGCGTGACACTCGAATCGGGACGCGCGCTGTTCAGCGTGGTGCCCTCCTGGCGTCCTTTCACGGTCGATGCGGGCGCCGCCCAGGTGCGGGTGGTCGGTACGGCGTTCGACATCCGCCGCCGGCAGGATGCGGTCACCGTCACGGTGCGCCACGGCCGGGTTGCGGTACAGGGCACGCAGGCCTCGTCCGCCCTGGTGCTGACGGCCGATCAGCAGGTGGAAGTGCGCGGCGGTCACCCGGGCGAGCCTGCGGCGGTCGACGCTGCCGCGGCGACGGCCTGGCAGGACGGCCGCTTCGTGTTCCGGCGTACGCCGCTGCGCGAGGTGCTGGACGACATTGCGCACTACAGCGGACGGACCGTGCGGCTGGCCGATCCGGCCCTGGCCGATCTGCAGGTGTCGGGGGTCTACCGCATCGCCAATGCGGCCGCCCTGCTCGATCTGCTGCCCACGCTGCTGCCCGTGCAGGTCGCGCACGGAAACGACGGCGTATCGACCGTTTCGGCGCGCTGATCGCTGGAAAGAAAAGGCCCCACGCGGCCGCCTGGCGGCAAAAAAAGTTCTGCCGCCAGGTAGGGTTCGGTGCCGCCACGGACGGCTTTATCCCTGTGTCGAATCCATTCAGAGGGAACTTCATGTCCGTAGCTCATCGCCCGCCCGGCCCGGTGCGGCGCACCACTGCGCCGGCCGTCTGCCATGCGGTCCGCGCCCTGTCGGCCGCCACCGTGCTCGCATTCGCCGGCGTGGCAGCCCTGGCGCAAGCCGCACCCCAGGTCCTGAACCTGCCGGCCAGCCCGCTGGAGCAGTCGCTGAACCGCCTGGCCGCCAGCACCGGTGTGCAGATCATGTTCGCGAGTGCCGTGGTCGAAGGTCGCCAGGCGCCCGCCGTTCAGGGGCAGCTCTCCGCGCAGCAGGCGCTGCAGCGCCTGCTGGACGGCAGCGGCCTGGTGGCCCGCCCGGCCGATGGCGGCAAGACCTTCGTGATCGAGCCTGCGCCGGGCGGGGCGGGCGCATCGCCTTCCGGTGCGGCGCCGACCCTGTCGACCGTCACCGTGACGGCCGAAGGCACGCCGAGCCTCGTCACCGAAGGCAGCGGCTCCTACACCTTCCGCGCCTCGGCCACCGCGACCGGACTGACGCTGTCGCTGCGCGACACGCCGCAGTCGGTGTCGGTGGTGACGCGCGAGCGCATCGACGACCAGTCGATGACGACCGTGGCCGACGCGTTGCGCAACACCACCGGCATTTCGCTGCAGCCGGTGGACCGGGGCCGCAATCAGCTGTCCGCGCGCGGCTTCGATATCACCCAGTTCCAGTTCGACGGCGTTCCGGTCCAGACCGGCAATGTCGGCGTGGAAGCCGCCAAGACCGCCATCTACGACCGCATCGACGTGATCCGGGGCGCCACCGGCCTGTTGACCGGGCCAGGCGACCCTTCGGCGACCATCAATCTCGTGCGCAAGCATGCGCTCAGCAAGACTTTCGAGGGCACCGCCAGCCTGGAGCTGGGTTCCTGGAAAACACGTGCCGGCATGGTGGACCTGAGCGTGCCGCTCAATCGCGATGCCTCGGCCCGCGCACGGCTGGTGGCGCGCACCGGTGCGCAGGAAGGCTTCATCGATCTCGAGCGGACGCGCGACGCCACGCTCTACGGCGTGGTCGACATCGACGTCGATGCCCAGACGCGCCTGAGCCTGGGCGCGAGCGAGCAGCGCGACACGCGCCGCGGCGTGCTGTGGGTGGGCCTGCCGTACTGGTACGCGGACGGCAGCGCCGCGCAATGGTCCCGCTCGCAGACCACGGCCGCGCGCTGGAATCGCTGGGACACCACCGAGCGCACCGTGTTCGCCCAGTTCGAGCGCCAGCTGCCCCATCGATGGAATCTGAAGGCGGACCTGAGCTATCGCAAGCAGGAAGAGGAGCAGAAGGCCCTTTGGAATTCAGGCGAGGTCGATCGCTTCACCGGCCTGGGCCTGGTGGGCGAGCCGTACCACTGGCTCACCAAGCCCGAACAGACCGCGCTGACGCTGACCGCGAGCGGGCCGTTCCGCCTGCTGGGCCGTTCCCACGAGGCGACGGCAGGCCTCATGCACAGCCGGATGAAGGGGGGCTGGAGCAATCGCGACCCGCTCGCCGACCCCGTCCCGCTGGGCAGCCTGCATCATTGGAACGGCCAGGTGCCGGACTACCCGATGGGTCCGCGCTACCAGAGCGACCTCAGCACGACGACACAGACTGCGCTGTACGCCGCGACGCGCCTGCAACTGGCCGACCGCCTCAAGCTGATCGCCGGCGCACGCCTCACGCACTGGAAGCAGGACACGCAGAACGGCGAGGGCTTGGAAGCCGCGTACCGGCACAGCCGCGAGCGGGGCGTGTTCACCCCCTATGTCGGCCTGGTGTTCGATCTGAACGACACGGTCTCGGCCTACGCGAGCTATACCGAGGTGTTCAAGCCGCAGACGGGGTACCGCGACCGCAACGGAAACTATCTCGATCCGGTCGAGGGAAAGAACTACGAGGCCGGGCTGAAGGCGGAATTCCTCGACGGCGCACTCAACGCCTCGGCCTCGGTGTTCCGGGTCGAACAGGACAATTTCGCGGTCAGGGACGGCCAGCACCTGGTGCCGGGCACCACCTCGCAGGCCTACTACGCCGCGCAAGGAGTGACCACCAAGGGCTACGAGATGGAACTGGCGGGACGGCTGGCCCGCGGCTGGGAAATCAGTGCCGGCTGGACGCACTATTCGGCGCGGGACGCGGAGGGCCGCAACGTCGCGCTGGATCACCCGCGCCGGCTGTTGCGGTTCTTCACGACCTACGCGCTGGACGGCAGCCTGCGCGGCCTGACGCTCGGCGGCGGCCTCAACTGGCAGAGCCGGCAGCTGACCCGCGGCGCGCATCCGGTCACGGGCCTGGACGTCGACGTCGGGCAAGGGGCCTACGCGCTGGTGGACCTGATGGCCAGGTACGAGCTCAACCCGCGGACCACGCTCCAGCTGAACATCCACAACGCGCTGGACAAGACCTACCGGGTCAGCAACTACTGGAACACCTTCACCTACGGCGAGCCGCGCAAGGTGACGCTGCGGATGAACTACCGCTTCTGAGAGCCCGCCCGGCCCTCACAGCAGCGGCGAGAACAGCCGCGCCGCCGCATCGCCCAGCCGGCGCCAGAAGGTCTGCCTGCGATGGCCCTTCACGGCGCCGGCGCTGTGCAGGTCGGTCTCGAACTGCGCCGCCAGCGGCCGCGCCAGCTCGGGGCCGTACACGACGGCCATGACCTCGAAGTTGAGCCGGAAGCTGCGGTTGTCGAAGTTGGCGGTGCCGATCATCGCGCAGTGGTCGTCGACCACCAGGGTCTTGGAATGCAGCATGCGCGCCTTGTATTCCCAGATCTTCACGCCGGCGGCGATCAGCTCGTCGTAGTAGGAGCGCGCCGCGGCGCTGACCACCAGCGAATCGCTGCGCCGCGGCACCAGCAGGCGCACGTCGACGCCGCGCAGCGCGGCGCTGGTCAGCGCCATCATCGCGGGCTCGCCCGGCACGAAGTACGGCGTGGTGAGCCAGGCGCGCTCGGTGGCGGCGTGGATGGCCGCCACGTGCATGCGGTGGATGGCCTCCAGGGGGCTGTCCGGCCCGCTGGTGACGATCTGCACGGGGATCTCGCCGGCGTCCATCTGCGGCATCAGGCGCGCCAGCGTGTGGTCGATGTGGCGCGGCGTCTCGCCGGTGGCATAGGCCCAGTCTTCCAGGAAGGTGGTCTGCAGCCAGCGCACCGCGCTGCCCTCCATGCGCAGGTGCACGTCGTGGTAGGCATCGGGGCGGGTGCGCGTGTCTTCCTCGTCGGTGATGTTCACCCCGCCGGTGAAGCCCACGCGCCCGTCGCACACCACGATCTTGCGGTGGGTCCGGTAGTTGGTCACCGGCCGCAGGCGGCGCCCGATGCGCGTGTCGTGGAACAGCGCGACCTTCACGCCGGCCGCATGCATCGGCGCCATGAACTTGCGGCCGATGCGCTTGGAGCCCAGTGCGTCGAGCAGCAGCCGCACCGTCACGCCGTCGCGGGCCCGCTCGATGAGCAGGTCGCGCAGTTGGGTGCCGATGCGATCGGGCTCGAAGATGTAGTACTCCAGGTGCACGTGGTCGCGCGCTTCGCGAATGGCCTCGAAGATCGCGTCGAAGGTGCGGGCGCCGCCGGACAGCAGCGCGACCTGCGTGGCGCTGGACACCGGCAGGCCGCAGGCCGCGGTGCCCAATTCCGCAAGCTGGCGCAGGCTCGGCGGCGCACGCTCTGCGGCCTCGCGCACCAGGGCCAGGTCGGCCGGCGCCTGCGCGATGGCGCGGCTGCGCAGCCGCTTGAGGCGCTGCTTCTTCAACCGCTGCGGGCCGAAGAAGTAGTAGATGACGAAGCCCGCGAACGGCAGCAGCGCCAGCGACAGGATCCAGCTCATGGTCGAGACCGGGGCGCGCTTCTGCATCACGATCCAGACCGACAGGATGGCGATGTAGCCGCTCCAGGCGAGCGACAGGGCGGTCTTCCATTCGGTGCTGATTTCCGGGAGGGTCACGACGGGAACGCTGTTCTTCGCAGGGAAAAAGAAAAAGGCCGGCAGCGATGCTACCGGCCTTTCGATGGCGTTCCCGGAAGAGGTCAGCCCGCGGCGGCTTCTTCGGCCTCCGGCTTGGACTTGCCCTCCTTCTTGGGCAGGGGCTGGATGTCCAGCAGCACCTCGTCCTTGTCGTCCAGGTCGACCTCCAGGCGCCCGCCCTCGGTGAGCCGGCCGAACAGCAGTTCGTCGGCCAGCGCGCGGCGGATCGTGTCCTGGATCAGCCGCTGCATCGGGCGCGCGCCCATCAGCGGATCGAAGCCCTTCTTCGCCAGGTGCTTGCGCAGCTTGTCGGTGAAGG
>Ga0160444_100144_pt1 | contig 72945 bp, 60 predicted proteins | sample HID1972K_E1MG_FD_108232 | JGI IMG/M metagenome (GOLD analysis project Ga0160444, IMG submission 108232) | Enriched pill bug-associated microbial communities from UW Madison campus, WI, USA - HID1972K_E1 MG | ecosystem: Host-associated > Arthropoda: Insects > Digestive system > Unclassified ... | reverse complement strand
GCCACGCGGTCGCTGCGGCACAGCGAGCCGGTCTTGATCTGGGTCGCGGTGGTGGCCACGGCGATGTCGGCGATGGTGGTGTCCTCGGTCTCGCCCGAACGGTGCGAGACGATGGACGCATAGCCGGCGTGGTGGGCCATGGCGATCGCTTCCAGGGTTTCGGTCAGGGTGCCGATCTGGTTGACCTTGATCAGGATCGCGTTGGCGGTCTGCGACTCGATGCCTTCCTTGAAGATCTTCGGATTGGTGACGAACAGGTCGTCGCCCACCAGCTGCACCTTCCTGCCGATGCGGTCGGTCAGCTGCTTCCAGCCGGTCCAGTCGTCCTCGGCCATGCCATCTTCGATGGTGATGATCGGGTACTGGGCGGCCCAATCCGCGAGGAAGTCGACGAACTGCTCGGAGGTCAGGCGCTTGTTCTCGCCGACCAGGTTGTACTTGCCGTTGTCGTGGAACTCGCTGGAGGCCACATCCAGGCCCAGCAGGATGTCTTCCCCTGCGGTGTAGCCGGCCTTGCCGATGGCTTCCAGAATGGTATCCAGCGCTTCGACGTTGCTGCGGAAATCCGGGGCGAAACCGCCCTCGTCGCCGACCGCCGTGCTCAGGCCGTGGCCCTTGAGCACTGACTTGAGCGCATGGAAGATCTCGGTGCCGGCGCGCAGCGACTCGGAAAACGAATCGAAGCCCACGGGCAGCACCATGAACTCCTGGAAGTCCACGTTGTTGTCGGCATGCGCACCGCCGTTGATGATGTTCATCATCGGCACCGGCAGCTGCACGTCCGACTCGGCCGTGTCGGCCAGGTGCTGCCACAACGGCTTCTTGTTGGAGGCGGCCACGGCGTGCGCGTTGGCCAGGGAAACACCCAGCAGCGCGTTGGCGCCCAGGCGGCCCTTGTTCTCGGTGCCGTCCAGATCGACCAGGCGACGGTCCAGGCCTTCCTGGTCGGCCGCGTCGAAGCCCTTGAGCGCCTCGGCGATCGTGGTGTTGATGTTGCCTACGGCCTTGGTCACGCCCTTGCCCAGGTAGCGGGTCTTGTCGCCATCGCGCAGTTCGACCGCTTCCTTGGCGCCGGTGGAGGCGCCGGACGGCACGGCCGCGCGGCCAAAGGCACCATCGGTGAGCGTGACTTCCGCTTCCAGCGTGGGGTTGCCACGGGAGTCGAGGATTTCGCGGGCGTGGATCTTGGCAATCTGGGTCATGGGATCAGTCTTGGCTCTGGCGATCGGATGAAGGTCGTTGGCCCGGCACGCAGTGGCCGAGCGAGGTCAGGAACGCAATCTCGCGTTCGACGCTGGCGCGACGGCGTGCGCGTTCAGGTGCGGAGCGATTGTAGAGGGTGCAGGCCAGCAATGCGCTGCCCAGGCTGGCCAGCATCAGGCCGCCGGTGGCGATCGCGGCCGATTCGATGGACCTGGGGGCGACCAGCGTGCCTTCGGCGACCCGTTGCTGCAGGTTGGGCACCAGCAGGTGCCAGGCAGCGAGTTCAGCGGCGAACGCGGCCAGGACACAGCTCACCAGCTGACGGTGGCTCAGGCCGGACCAGCCGCGCGATGGAGGCTCGCCGTCGGGCATCAGGCGGCGCGGCCCTGTGCCGAAGAAGCGCGCGACCCGTTGGTCGAATCCGGTGCGGCCGCCCCGGCAGATGCGCCCGTTCCGGCCGCGCCGGGCTTCATGCGCGAGCTTCCTTGAGCAGCTTGCCGCCAGCCTTGCGCTCGCGTGCGGCGCGGATGAAGCCGACGAACAGCGGGTGGCCATCGCGCGGGGTGGACAGGAATTCCGGATGCGCCTGGCAGGCCAGGTACCACGGATGCCTGTCGCGCGGCAGCTCGACCACTTCCACCAGCGTGTCGTCCATCGACTTGCCGGCGATCACCAGGCCGGCGTCTTCCAGCTGGGTGCGGTAACGATTGTTGAACTCGTAGCGGTGGCGGTGGCGCTCGGACACCACGTCGCTGCCGTACAGCTCGCGGGCCAGCGTGCCGGGCTTGAGGCGCTGTTCCTGCAGCCCCAAGCGCATGGTGCCGCCTAGGTCGGAGCGCTCGTCGCGCTTTTCCACATCGCCGGTGGCGGTGCGCCACTCGGTGATCAGGCCGATGACCGGATGCGGGGACTGCTTGTCGTTCTCGGTGCTGTTGGCGCCTTCCAGCCCGCAGATGTTGCGTGCGTAGTCGACCACCGCCGCCTGCATGCCGTAGCAGATGCCGAAGTACGGCACGCGGTGTTCGCGTGCGTACTGTGCGGTGAGCACCTTGCCTTCGAAGCCGCGGTCGCCGAAGCCGCCCGGCACCAGGATGCCGTCCACGTCTTCCAGGGATTCGGTGCTGGCCTCGATGTCCTGCGATTCCAGCCACTTCAGATTCACGCGCGTGCGCTGGCGCAGGCCGCCGTGCTTGAGCGCTTCGCCGACCGACTTGTAGGCGTCCTTGTGGTCGACGTACTTGCCGACCACCGCGATGGTGACCTCGTCCAGCGGATTGACCGTGGCGTCCACGGCGGACTCCCACTCGGACAGGTCGGCTTCCTTCTGCGCCGGCAGATGCAGGCGGTCGACCACGAACTGGTCCAGGCCCTGTTCCTTCAGGCCCAGCGGAATCTTGTAGAGCACGTCAACGTCGCGCAGGCTGATCACCGCGCGCTCGGAGACGTTGGTGAACAGCGAGATCTTGCGGCGTTCGCTGTCGGGGATCTCCTGCTCGGAGCGGCACAGCAGCACGTCGGGCTGGATGCCGATCGAACGCAGTTCCTTCACCGAATGCTGGGTCGGCTTGGTCTTCAGCTCGCCGGCCGCGGCGATGTACGGCACCAGGGTCAGGTGCATGAACACCGCCTTCTCCGGACCGCGCTCGGCGCGGATCTGGCGGATGGCTTCAAGGAACGGCAGCGACTCGATGTCGCCCACGGTGCCGCCGATCTCGATCAGGCCCACGTCGAAGCCCGCGGTGGCCTCGTCGATGCTGCGCTTGATCTCGTCGGTGATGTGCGGGATGACCTGCACGGTCGCGCCCAGATAGTCGCCGCGGCGCTCCTTGCGGATCACGTTCTCGTAGATGCGGCCGGTGGTGACCGAATTCTTGCGGCTCAGGCGCGTGCGCACGAAGCGCTCGTAGTGGCCCAGGTCCAGGTCGGTTTCGGCGCCGTCGTCGGTGACGTAGACCTCACCGTGCTGGAACGGGCTCATGGTGCCCGGATCGACGTTAATGTACGGATCCAGCTTCATCATCGTGACCTTCAGGCCACGCGACTCGAGGATGGATGCCAGGGACGCGGCGGCAATGCCTTTGCCCAGCGATGACACCACGCCGCCGGTCACGAAAATCAGGGGAGTCATGGATCGAGGGCTCCTGGAAAGCCATAGTTTACCGGGTGCGGCGCTTGCGGCCAAACGCCGTGAGCACGGACCGTTCCGCCAATGGATGAAAAAACGCACGCCCCGACTGGCGGGGCGTGCGCGATGTGTTGCGAAAAACCAGCAGGTTTACGGCTTGCGGGGTTTTTCTTCCTCTTCCTCGCGCGGCGTGGACTTGTCCGAAGCCTGGCCCTGCGCCTTCTGGCGTTGTTCGTTGGCGGCACGACGCGCAGCGCGCTTTTCGGCCTCGGTGCGGTTGTCCTCGGTCTTGGCCGGACCGGAGGTGGCCGTCTTGCTTTCAGCCTGCGCGGCGCCATTGGCCAAGGCCACGGCGGCCGTGGACAGCGCGGCGACGGCACCGGCAAGCAGCAGTACGGTTCGGGATTTCATGGGTGACTCCTGATGAGGAACCTTTCGGGTGTCGCAGCAGCGCGTGGCGCGAGTGCAACGCTGCAGAGCCTACGCCTGCCGGTTTAGCGCGCCCTGAATGCCGCGCATGCCGATGAATGACCCTTCAGCCCAGGCCATCAAGCCCGTCGCGCAGCGACCGGACCAGTTGCGCATCGGTCCGCCAGAACCCTGCCTCCAGCCCGCTCGGCGTCGTACCGCCGGCGCCGGTCCACCACGCTTTGGCCGAAGCATGGAATTCGTCGACGCCGCTCTGCCGGGCCAGCATCGGCAAGGTTTGCGCGGTGACGCCGGCACCGGCCATCACCGCGATCCGCCCGGCCGATCGGGTCACCAGGCTGGCGATGACCGCCGCACCTTCAGGCGCGCTGTCGGCCTGGCCGGAGGTCAGCACCCGTTCGCAGCCCAGGCCGATGACCGCTTCCAGGGCAACCAGCGGATCGGCGGCACAGTCGATGGCGCGGTGGAAGGTCACGCCCAGCCCGCCGGCCGCGGCGATCAGCTGCGCACAGCCGGCCGTGTCCACCGCGCCATGCGCATCCAGCGCGCCCAGCACCACGCCGTCGCAGCCCAGGCCCACGCACAGCTCGACATCGCGCTGCATCACGTCCCATTCGGCTGGCGAATAGACGAAATCGCCGCCGCGCGGACGGATCAGCACATACAGCGGGATCTGCAGGCGATCGCGCGCGGCCGCCAGGGTTCCGTACGACGGGGTCGCTCCGCCCTCGCCCAGGTTTTCGCACAGCTCCACCCGGTCGGCGCCGCCGGCCTGCGCGGCCAGCGCCGATTCCAGCGAATTGGCGGCGATTTCCAGCGTGTAACGACCGCCAGCGGCCATCGAACTCAAACCTGCTCGGCCGCATAGACCGACTGCGAGGGCAGCAGCGCATCCTGCTTCTGCCCATCGCAGACCGCGTAGACGAAGCCCTTGTGCAGCGCGAACGCGCCGACTTCGCCATGCTTGTTCATGGCCAGGAAGCACACCTGCAGCTGCTTGCTGGCTTCCGGGCGCTTGTGCACCACCCGCTCGATCGCCTCACGGCAGGCATCGGCCGGCGAACGCCCCTGGCGCATCAGCTCCACGACCAGGAAGCTGCCCACGTTGCGGATCATTTCCTCGCCCACGCCCGAGGCGGTGGCACCGCCGACGTCGTTGTCCACGTACAGGCCGGCGCCGATGATCGGGCTGTCGCCGACCCGGCCGTGCATCTTCCAGGCCATGCCGCTGGTGGTGCAGGCACCGGCCATGCGGCCGTTGTGGTCGATGGCCAGCATGCCGATGGTGTCGTGGTTTTCGCTGTTGCCGGGCATGCCGCGGCGCTCGACGTTGATCTCCGGCTTGTACTGGGCGGTCCTGAGCCACTCGCGCCAGGCTTTTTCGGCCTCGGGCGTGCGCAGGGACTGCTTCTTGAAACCTTCGCTGACGGCGAACTGCTGGGCGCCCTCGCCCACCAGCATCACGTGCGGGGTCTTTTCCATCACCCGGCGCGCGACCGAGACGGGATGGTCGATGTCCTCGATCGCCGCCACCGATCCGCAGCGACCGTCGCCGTCCATGATGCAGGCATCCAGGGTCACGTAGCCGTCCCGGTCCGGATAGCCGCAATGGCCGACGGTGGAATTGCACTGCCCGGTCTCGGCCCAGCGCGCGCCGGCTTCCACCGCATCCAGCGCGCTGCCGCCCTTGCCCAGCACGGTCCAGGCCGCCTGGTTGGCCGGCACCCCGAAATCCCAGGTCGACACGACCTTGGCCCCGGTGGCGGAAGTCCGGGCGCGCAACGGCGGCAACATCGCCGCACCGGTGGCCAGGACCGTGGTCTGCAGGAAACTGCGACGTGAGGGCATGCGGGATCCTTTGAGATGTAGGGGTGAATCAGGAAGCAGTGAACCGTAATCCGTTGGCTTCATGCCAGGCCGCCGCGCCGATCACGCCCAGCCAGCCGTGATCGATGCAGAACACCGGCACCTCGCGCAGCGCAGACGCCAGCACGCCCTTGTCCAGGAAGCGCTGCATGAAGCCTCCGCGCTGCAGGTAATGGCTGATGTGCCCGGCAATGCCGCCGGCCAGGTAGACCGACCTGGCGCAGAAGGTGATCGCCAGGTCCCCGGCGAAACTTCCCAGCCAGCCGCAGAATACGTCCAGGCATTCGCGCGCCAACGGGTCGTTGCCGGCGTCGGCGGCCGCCACCAGTTCGGCCGGAAGCCGGAAGCGCGGGGCCACGCCGGCCCGGCCGCACAGCGCGCCATACAGCGTCATCAGACCGGTGCCGGACAGGATGCGTTCGGCGTCCACATGCGCGAACTGCTGCTGCAGGCTCTGCAGGACTTCCATTTCCAGCGGATTGCCCGCGGTCAGCGCCGCATGCCCAGCCTCGCTGGGCAGGACGCGATAGCCGGACGGGTCGGAGATCAGCAGGGCCGCGCCAAGGCCGGTGCCCGGCCCCAGCAACAGCGCCGGCAGATCGGCCTGGCCGGCATTGGGTCCGTGCAGCGCGGTCATCTGGGTCTGCGGCACCTGCGGCAGCGCCCAGGCCAGCGCCTGGAAATCGTTGATCAGTTCCAGCTGGTTCAGCCCGGCGCCGGTGCGCGTGTCAGCGACCGACACCGCCCAGGGAAGATTGCTGTTGAGCAGGGTGTCGCCCTGCAGGACGCCGGCAATGGCGACCACGGCCGCCGTCGGTGTCCGGAAGACCAGGCCCTCGGCCTCCAGTTCCTGGCCAAAACGGCATAGCACGGCGGCCAGGCTCGGAAATTCGGCGCAGGCATAGCGGCGCTGGCCCACCAGTTCTGGCACGCCGTCGCCACCCCGGGCCAACCCGAGTCGGGCGAACGTGCCCCCCACATCCGCGGCGATGAACGCACCGACGCCATTGCCACCTTCATCACCCGCGCGCAGCGGGGCGGTGCTGTCTACCACCCGTCCGATCTCCTGTGTGCCGGCGTCGCGCCGAGGGGCCGCGCACCCGGTCGGCCCGCGAAAGCGGCATGGCGCGCCGTCCTGCGCCGATTGTATCGGTCCGGCACGTCCACGACGGTGCCCGGCGCACGCCAAGCATGACCTGGTCTCACGCATTGCGCCTTGTCGACAGTGGCCAGGCAACGTGCAAAACCCCGCCACAGACCGCACACTTGCGCGCCTTCGTGGCCTCCACACGACCTGATTGAACGCATGAATACCCGCTACAACGCCGCCGATATCGAAGTCCTCTCGGGCCTGGACCCGGTCAAACGCCGTCCCGGCATGTACACCGATACCGCGCGCCCGAACCATCTGGCGCAGGAAGTCATCGACAACTCGGTCGACGAAGCCCTGGGCGGCCACGCCAAGGTGGTGGAAGTGACCCTGTTCAAGGACGGCAGCGTCGAGGTCTCCGACGATGGCCGCGGCATGCCGGTGGACATCCACCCGGAAGAAAAGATCCCCGGTGTCGAGCTGATCCTCACCCGCCTGCATGCCGGCGGCAAGTTCAACAACAACAACTACACCTTCTCCGGCGGCCTGCACGGCGTGGGCGTGAGCGTGGTCAACGCGCTGTCCACCCTGGTGGAGGTCTACATCAAGCGCGACGGCAGCGAGCACCGCATCACCTTCCGCGATGGCGACCGCGCCACGCCGCTGGAAGTGGTCGGCAGCGTCGGCAAGAAGAACACCGGCACCCGCGTGCATTTCTGGCCGGACCCCAAGTATTTCGACACGGCCAAGATCAACGTGCGCGCCCTGCGCCACCTGCTGCGCGCCAAGGCCGTGCTGTGTCCGGGGCTGACCGTGAAGCTGTATGACGAGGCCAGCGGCGAACGCGAGAGCTGGCTCTACGAGGAAGGCCTGCGCGATTACCTCAAGGGCGAGATGGGCGAACGTGAACTGCTGCCCGCGCAGCTGTTCGTCGGAAGCCTGAAGAAGGAGACCGAGATCGTCGACTGGGCCGTGGCCTGGGTGCCGGAAGGCGAGCTGGTCCAGGAGAGCTATGTCAACCTGATCCCCACCGCCCAGCACGGCACGCATGTGAATGGCCTGCGCTCGGGCCTGACCGATGCGCTGCGCGAGTTCTGCGACTTCCGCAACCTGCTGCCCAGGGGCGTGAAACTGGCGCCGGAAGATGTGTGGGACCGGGTCACCTTCGTACTCAGCCTGAAGATGACCGACCCGCAATTCTCCGGCCAGACCAAGGAACGCCTGTCCTCGCGCCAGGCTGCCGGCTTCATCGAAGGCGCCGCGCACGACGCCTTCAGCCTGTGGCTGAACCAGCACGTGGAAACCGGCCTGCAGATCGCCCAGCTGGCGATCGACCGGGCCAGCGCGCGCCTGAAGACCGAAAAGCAGATCGTCCGCAAGAAGGTCACTTCCGGTCCAGCCCTGCCCGGCAAGCTGGCCGACTGCATCAGCCAGGACCTGTCGCGCACCGAGCTGTTCCTGGTCGAAGGCGATTCGGCGGGCGGCAGCGCCAAGCAGGCCCGCGACAAGGACTTCCAGGCGATCCTGCCGCTGCGCGGCAAGATCCTCAACACCTGGGAAGTAGCCTCCGGCAGCGTGCTGGCCTCGGAGGAAGTGCACAACCTGGCGATCGCCATCGGCTGCGACCCAGGCAAGGACGACATCACCGGCCTGCGCTACGGCAAGGTCGTGGTGCTGGCCGATGCCGACTCGGACGGGCTGCACATCGCGACCCTGCTCAGCGCCCTGTTCCTCAAGCACTTCCCGGCCCTGGTCGATGCCGGCCACGTGTTCGTGGCGATGCCGCCGCTGTTCCGCGTGGACGTGGGCAAGCAGGTGTTCTACGCGCTGGACGAGGAGGAAAAGCGCCTGCTGATGGAAAAGATCGCCCGCGAGAAGATCAAGGGCCAGGTCAACGTCACCCGCTTCAAGGGCCTGGGCGAGATGAATCCCTCACAGCTGCGCGAATCGGCGATCCACCCGGATACGCGCCGTTTGGTCCAGCTGACCGTGGCCGACGGCGACGACACCCATGGCCTGATGGACATGCTGCTGGCCAAGAAGCGCGCGGGTGATAGAAAACAGTGGCTGGAAACCAAGGGCGACCTTGCTTCGCTGGAGGTCTGATCCCAGCTGTTCACCGACCCTATTCGCGGGTCCTCTCCGTCGGTAGGAGCGCACCATGGGCGCGATGAAGCTTTCCCGGTGAAGCCCATCGCGGGCATGGCCCGCTCCTACCCAGGATTGTTCCGGACATGCCGGCATTGCATCGATGGAACCTGTCGCGCCCGGTTCCGGTCGGCTAGACTTGCCGACGTTTGCCCATACGCCCAAAGAGGCCACCCCCGATGACCGCGCCCCTCGCCTATCGCCGCATCCTGCTGAAACTTTCCGGGGAGGCGCTGATGGGATCAGAGGATTACGGCATCGATCCCAAGGTCATCGGCCGCATCGCCCGTGAAATCATCGAGGCCCGCGACGCCGGCGCCGAAGTCGCGCTGGTAATCGGCGGCGGCAACATCTTCCGCGGCGCCGGCCTGGCCGCGGCCGGCATGGACCGGGTCACCGGTGACCAGATGGGCATGCTGGCCACGGTCATCAACGCGCTGGCCATGCAGGATGCGCTGGAAAAGCTCGGCGCCAAGGTCCGGGTGATGAGCGCGCTGAAGATCAACGACGTGTGCGAGGACTACATCCGCCGCCGCGCCGTGCGCCACCTGGAAAAGGGCCGCATCGCGATCTTCGCCGCCGGCACCGGCAACCCGTTCTTCACCACCGACTCGGGCGCGGCGCTGCGTGCGATCGAGATCGAGGCCGACCTGCTGCTCAAGGCGACCAAGGTCGATGGCGTGTATGACAAGGATCCGCGCAAGTTCCCCGACGCCAAGCGCTTTGACACGCTGACCTACGACGAAGTCCTCAACCGCGGCCTGGAAGTCATGGACACCGCCGCCTTCGCCCTGTGCCGCGACAGCGCCGTGCCGCTGCGCATTTATGACCTGTCGGTGCCGGGCAACCTGATGAACATCCTGCGCGGTGAGAACATCGGCACCCTGGTCGAAGGCCGCAGCTGATCCAGATGCAGGCGCAGCGCGCGCCTGTAATTGTGTCCGCGATCGCGGCGCAGCACGCTTGTCGCCATGGCGCACGCACATTCCCACGATCACGCAGACCATGGGCACGACCACACAGGCCATGACCATGGCCACGCACATGCCACTGCAGGCGGCCACGTCCACGACACCGGCACCCGCGGCTATGCCGTGGCGATGCTGGCCAACCTGGGTTACACCGCGCTGGAAGCCGGCTACGGTTTCCACACCAATTCGCTGGCGCTGCTGTCGGACGCCCTGCACAACCTGGGCGACGTGCTCGGCCTGGGGTTGGCCTGGGCAGCGGCGGCCATGGCCCGTCGCCGGCCCACCGCCAACCACACCTACGGCTGGCGCAAGGCCACCCTGCTGGCGCCGCTGGCCAACGCCATCGTGTTGATGGTGTTCGCCGGCGGCCTGGCCTGGGAGGCGATCGGACGCTTCAGCGAGCCGCCGTCGATCCCGGCCCTGCCGGTGATGGTGGTGGCCGCGATCGGCATCGTCGTGAACCTGGGCGCCGGCTGGCTGCTGCACGGTGGCGGCAGCCACGCCCATGGCGGGCACGATCTCAACCGCCGCGGCGCAATCCTGCATCTGGTTGCCGATGCCGCCGTGTCGCTGGCGGCGGTGATCGCCGGCGCAGGCATGTGGTGGCTGGGCTGGGAATGGCTGGATCCGGCCACCGCCCTGCTGGTCGGCGTGGTGATCGCCGTGGGCACTTTCGGCCTGCTGCGCGAGAGTTTTTCGGCGGCGATGGACGCCGTTCCCCGCCATATCGACCAGACCGCGGTAGCGACATTCCTGTCCGGCCAGCCGGGCGTGAGCGCCATTCACCACCTGCACATCTGGCCGCTGGGCGCGGGCGAGGTGGCCCTGACCGCGCACCTGGTCCGGCCGGAGCCGGCCGAGGACGATGCCTTCATCGATGCCACCGCGCTGGCGCTGTCCGAACGCTTCGGCATCAGCCACGCCACCCTGCAGCTGGAACGCGGCCAGGCCTGCACCCAGCCCTGCCACGGCGCCCCCGGCAGCGGGCACGCGCACGGCCATTGACCCGGCCAGCCTCACGCCAGACCCGGCCGGCTTGGGCTTTCGCCTATAATCCCCGGTTTGACGAACCCGGGACCCAGCGATGCTGAACGACATCAAGAAAGACGCGCAGGCGCGCATGAACAAGAGCATCGAGTCACTGCGTCACGACCTGACCAAGCTGCGTACCGGCCGTGCCACCACCGCCCTGGTCGACCACCTCAAGGTCAACTACTACGGTTCGGACATGCCGCTGACCCAGGTCGCCTCGGTCGTGGTCAGCGACGCCCGCTCGCTGACCATCACCCCGTGGGAGAAGCAGATGGTTTCGGCCGTGGAAAAGGCGATCCTGGGCTCGGACCTGGGCCTGACCCCCAACACCGCAGGCACGGTCATCCGGATCAACATCCCGGCCCTGACCGAAGAGCGCCGCCGCGACCTGTCCAAGGTCGTGCACTCCAACGGCGAGGATTCAAAGGTCGCGATCCGCAACATCCGCCGCGACGCCAACCAGCAGGTCAAGGACCTGCTGAAGGAAAAGGAAGTCACCGAGGACGACGTGCGCCGCAGCGAGGAAGAGATCCAGAAGATCACCGACAAGGCGATCAAGGATGTCGATGAGGTGGTCAAGGCGAAAGAACAGGAACTGATGGCAGTCTGATCCGGTCACACCCTCTTCGTGACCGCCATGCCGCCCATCCTGCCCCGCGTCCCGCGCCACCTGGCCATCATCATGGATGGCAACGGGCGCTGGGCCGAGCGCCGCCGCCGCCCGCGCATGATCGGCCACCGCGCCGGCGCGCGCGCGGTCAACCTGTGCATCGATTTCTGCCTGGATCGCGGGGTCGAAGTGCTGACCCTGTTCGCGTTTTCCAGCGAAAACTGGGGCCGCCCGGCCGAGGAAGTCAGCGCGCTGATGAAGCTGTTCATGGGCGCGCTGGAGCGCGAAGTGGACGAGCTGCACCGGCGCGGCGTACGGGTGCGCTTCATCGGCCAGCGCGACCGCTTCCAGGCCTCGATCGTCCAGCGCATGGACGCGGCCGAAGCGCTGACCGCCGGCAACACCCGGCTGACCCTGGTCGTCGCCGCCAGTTACGGCGGGCGCCAGGACATGGCCCAGGCGGCGCGGACGCTGGCCGCCGACGTCGCTGCCGGTCGCCTGCGTCCGGAAGACATCGACGAGGCCCGCCTCGGCGCCCAGGTGGCGCTGGCCGACCTGCCGCCGCCGGACCTGTTCATCCGCACCGGCGGTGACCACCGCATCAGCAATTTCCTGCTGTGGCAGCTGGCCTACACCGAGCTGTGGTTCACCGAGACGCTGTGGCCCGATCTGGACGCCACGGTCCTGCAAGCCGCGCTGGAGGACTTCGCCATGCGCGAACGCCGCTTTGGCCTTACCGGGGCCCAGGTGGCCGCGCACGGAACCACACCATGACCCGCACCCGCGTGCTTGCCGCCCTGGTGATGGCCCCGCTGGCCATCCTGGCCATCCTGTTCCTGCCGACGCCGTGGATGGCGGCCGTGGCGGCGCTGATGTTCCTGGTCGGCCTGTGGGAATGGCTGAAGCTGGCCGAGATCGACGACACCCTGTCGCGCACCGTGCTGCTGCTGCTCAACCTGGCGCTGATGGTGGTGCTGACCTGGGCCAGCCGTTCCCACAGCGGGTTTTCGCCGGTGCTGTTCCAGATCGTGTCGCTGGTAGGCGCGGCATGGTGGCTGGTGGCGCTGCTGTGGCTGCGCTTCTACACCTTCGCCTCGGACCACCAGACCTGGGCACGGCTGTTCAAGCTGGCCGCCGGCACTCTGGCGATCGTGCCGGCCTGGTGCGCGCTGTGCCTGATCCATTCCAACAATTTCATGAATCTGGGCGGCGTGCGCCAGCACCTGTGGCTGCTGACCGCGCTGGCGATCGTCTGGGCCGCCGACAGCGGCGCGTATTTCGCCGGCCGTACCTTCGGCAAGCGCAAGCTGGCCCCGCGCATCAGCCCCAACAAGACGGTCGAGGGACTGGTCGGTGGCCTGGTCGCCGGCGTGGTCGTCGGCCTGCTCGGCGGCTGGCTGGCCGGCGTGCAAGCCTCGCAGATCGCCGCGCTGGCCGCGGTCAGCGTATCCGCGGTGCTGATCTCGGTGGTCGGCGACCTGTTCGAAAGCCTGCTCAAGCGCCATGTCGGGGCCAAGGATTCGGGCAATATCATCCCGGGCCACGGCGGCATCCTGGACCGCATCGACGGCGTGATCGCGGCGCTGCCGGTGTTCCTGATCGGTCGCGAGCTGCTGGGCTTCTAACCAATGGATACCGCCACGCACCCCGCGCGCAACGTTGCCATCCTTGGCGCCACTGGCTCGATCGGAACCTCGGCCCTGGATGTCATCGCCCGCCACCCGGCACGCCTGCGCGCGACCGTGCTGGCGGCCGGCAGCAACGTCCAGGCTCTGGTGGCACTGTGCCGGACCCATCGCCCCGATCATGCCGTAATCGCCGACCAGGACCTGTTCGCACAGCTGCGCGATGCGCTGTCGGCCGCCGGCCTGGCCACCCAGGCCCATGCCGGCAACGCCGCGCTGGACGCGCTGGTGTCCAGCGACGCCTGCGACACGGTGGTGGCGGCGATCGTCGGCGCCGCTGGCCTGTCCTCGACCCTGGCCGCGGCCCATGCCGGCAAGCGCCTGCTGCTGGCCAACAAGGAATCGCTGGTCCTGGCCGGCGCGCTGGTGATCGCCGCGGCCAAGGCTTCCGGCGCCCAGATCGTGCCGATCGACAGCGAGCACAACGCGGTGTTCCAGTGCCTGGGTTCGCGCGAAGCCGGCGCCCAGGTGCGCAGGATCGTGCTGACCGCCTCGGGCGGGCCGTTCCGCGGACGCAGCCGCGCCTCGCTTGAGGCCGTCACTGTCGCCCAGGCCGTCGCCCATCCCAAGTGGTCAATGGGCCCCAAGATCTCGGTCGATTCGGCCACCCTGATGAACAAGGGCCTGGAGCTGATCGAGGCCGCGCACCTGTTCGACGTCGGCCGCGACCGGCTGGACGTGCTGGTCCATCCGCAGAGCCTGGTCCACTCGCTGGTGGAATTCATCGACGGCTCGACCCTGGCCCAGCTGGGCCTGCCGGACATGCGCACCGCGCTGTCGGTCGGCCTGGGCTGGCCGCAGCGGATCGATTCGGGCGTCGCCGGGCTGGATCTGCTGCGCCACGGCACCCTCGAATTCGAAGCGCCGGACCTTGAGGCGTTTCCCTGCCTGCGACTGGCCTGGAGCGCACTTGAGGCCGGTGGCGCCGCACCGGCGGTGCTGAACGCCGCCAATGAAACCGCTGTTTCAGCATTTCTTCAGGGCAAAATCGGTTTCCTAGCGATCCCTGCATTGGTCGAGGACGCCCTCGCCGCCCATGCGCACGCCCCGGCCGACAGCCTGGACGCGCTGCTGGCGGCCGACGGTCTCGCGCGGCACTTCAGCCAGGGCTGGATCCACCGCACCACCACAGGCCACGCCCGTTCCGCATGAGTGAAATCGCAGGCTCCATCTGGTGGATGATCGTCGCGCTCGGCGTGCTGGTCACGTTCCATGAGTTCGGCCATTACTGGGTCGCGCGCCGATGCGGCGTGGGCGTGCTGCGTTTTTCGGTGGGCTTCGGCAAACCGATCTGGTCGCGCCGCGACAGGCACGGCACCGAGTTCGCCATCGCCCCGATCCCGCTGGGCGGTTACGTCAAGATGCTGGACGAGCGCGAGGCCGAAGTCCCCGCCGAGCGTCTGGGCGAAGCCTTCAACCGCAAGCCGGTGCTGCAGCGCATCGCCGTGGTTGCCGCCGGTCCGATCGCCAACCTGATTCTGTGCGTGGCGCTGCTGTGGGCCATGTTCGTGATCGGCAAGGAGGACTACGCGCCGGTCGTCGGCAGCGTGGACGGGATCGCCCAGCAGTCCGGCCTGCGCCCGGGCGACCGGATCCTGGCCATCGACGGCCGCGCCATCGCCACCGCCACCGAAGCGGTCATGGGCCTGACTGGTGCGGCGATGGACGGCCGCGACCTGCAGGTCCGGGTCGAGGATGCCTCCGGCAACGACATCACCCGCCGCGTCTACACCTCGCGCCTGCCGGCCGGGTTCGACGAACAGAACGTCACCGGCGCGGCCGGCCTGCGCTGGCAGTTCGCGGTCGAGCCATCCGAAGTGCGCGAAGTGAAGGCCGGCTCGCCGGCCGCCGGCGCGCTGCAGGTCGGCGACCTGATCACCGCGATCGATGGCGAAGCAGTCAACACCGCCGACGCCCTGCGCCCACTGCTGCAGAAGTTCGGCGCGCGCGGCGGCGAGGTGATGGTGGAAGTCGAACGCGAAGGCAGCCGCCTGGCCCTGCCGCTGCAGCTGCAGCGCATGACCGATCCGAACACCCGGGCCGATTTCTGGGGCCTGGGCATCGCCCTGGGCCGTGGCAGCGCACCGGCCTACGACGCCCTGCAGCGCTACGGCCCGCTGGCGGCGATCCCGGCCGCGATCCGCCAGACCGGCCAGCTGGCGTCCGATTCACTGGGCATGATCCGGCGCATGGTCACCGGCCATGCCTCGCTGCAGAACGTGTCCGGCCCGGTCACCATCGCCAAGGTCGCCAATGCCTCGGCCGAGCGCGGCCTGACCTGGTTCCTGCAGTTCCTGGCGCTGCTGTCGCTGAGCCTGGCGATCGTGAACCTGCTGCCGATCCCGGTCTTGGACGGCGGACACCTGCTGTATTACCTTATCGAGTTGGTCAAGGGCAGCCCGCTGAGCGAGCGGGCCATGGCCGCGGGTCAGTTCGCTGGCCTGGCCATCCTGGCCGGCCTGATGGGGCTGGCGCTTTACAACGACATCCTGCGCCCGGTGATCTGATGCCCTTTCCTGCTTTTCTTCCGGCCGCCCAGCGGCGGCCTGCCCCCTGCCGGGGCCTTTCCGAAACCAGTTCTCCGACGGATGTGATGATGACGCGACTCCCGACCCGCCGCCTGCTTGCCCTTGCCCTGGCGTCTGCCATCGCGGCCCCGGCCTGGGCACAGTCGAACGGCATGGTGCCGGCCTTCGGCACGCAGCCGGCCGCAGCGCCCACGGCCTTTGGCCTGCAGCAGCCCGCGTCCCCGTCCGACTTTGTGGCCAGCGACATCCGCGTGGATGGCGTCCAGCGCATCTCCAGCGGTACGGTGCTGACCTATCTGCCGATCGAGCGCGGCGACACGGTCACCCAGGCCAAGATCGGCGATGCGATCCGTGCGCTGTACCACACCGGATTCTTTGAGGACGTCAAGCTCTCGCGCCAGGATTCGATCCTGGTAGTGACGCTGAAAGAGCGCCCGGCCATCAACAAGCTCACGCTGACCGGCAACAAGGACATCAAGACCGAGGACCTGACCAAGGGCCTGGCCGACATTGGCCTGTCCGAAGGCGGCACCTTCGACCGCCTGGCCCTGGACCGGGTGACCCAGGAACTGGTCCGCCAGTACAACAACCGCGGCAAGTACAACGTCCAGATCACTCCAACGGTGAGCCCGCTGGACCGCAACCGCGTGGACATCACCATCGCGGTCAAGGAAGGCAAGGCCGCCAAGATCCGCCACATCAACCTGGTCGGCACCGAGAAGTTCCAGAACGAGGACATCACCGCAGGCTGGGAATCGCAGGAACACAACTGGCTGTCCTGGTATCGCCGCGACGACCAGTACTCCAAGGAAAAGCTCTCCGGCGACATCGAGAAGCTCAACTCGTATTACCTGGACCGTGGCTACGTCGATTTCAGCCTGGATTCGACCCAGGTGGCGATCAGCCCGGACAAGAAGGACATGTTCCTGAGCGCCGGGGTGACCGAGGGCGAGCAGTACACCGTGTCCGACGTGAAGGTCAGCGGCGACACCGTGCTGCCGCAGGAACGCGTGGAAAAGATGGTGCTGGTGCGCAAGGGCCAGATCTTCTCGCGCCGCCTCCTGGAGATCACCTCCGATTCGATCACCGCGACCCTGGCCAACGTCGGCTACGCCTTCGCCCAGGTCAACCCGATCCCGACCGTGGACCGCGACAAGCGCACCGTGGCGATCAACATGCAGGTCGTGCCGGGCCCGCGCGTCAACGTGCGCCGGATCGAGTTCAAGGGCAATGCCCGCACCGCCGACGAAGTGCTGCGCCGCGAGATGCGCCAGTTCGAAGGCGCCTGGTACTCGCAGGCCGCGATCGACCGGTCCAAGGTCCGCCTGCAGCGCCTGGGCTACTTCGAGACCGTGGACGTGACGACCCAGCCGGTGCCGGGCACGCGCGACCAGGTCGACGTGGTCTACAACGTCAAGGAAACCACCTCAGGCAGCTTCACCTTCGGTCTGGGCTATTCGCAGCTGGGCGGCGTCACCACCTCGGTGCAGCTGTCGCAGAACAACTTCCTGGGCGGCGGCAACCGCGTGGCCGTGGAGGCCTCGCGCAGCTACTACCTGGATCGTTATTCGTTCTCCTTCACCAATCCGTACTTCACCGACGACGGCGTGTCGCTGGGCTACAACCTGTCCTACAGCAACCTGGACTACTCGGACTTCAACACCGCCGCGTATTCGTCCAAGAACACCGCCGCGCAGGCGATCCTGGGTATTCCGCTGAGCGAGAGCGACAGCGTGTCGTTGATGTTCGGCATCGACTCGACCCAGGTCAGCACCTACGACAACTACACGCCGCAGGCGATCATCAACTACGTCAAGGCCCTGGGCAGCCGCACGTTCCACGCCTGGCGCAGCCAGATCGGCTGGGCACGCGATACGCGCAACGATTACTTCATGCCGACCCACGGCATGTACCAGCGCGTCTCGGCAGAAATCACCCTGCCCGGCTCGACTGTCGAGTACTACAAGCTCAACTACGAGTTCTCCAAGTACTGGATGCTCAGCCCGGCCTTCGTGCTGCGCACCGGCGCCGAACTCGGTTATGGCGACAGCTGGGGCAAGGACATCTCGCGCACGATCTGCCACAACCCCACCACGCACGTCGCCGAATCCTGCGATACCGCAGGCACGGTTTCCGAGGTGGTCACCGCCAGCGGACTGCCGTTCTACGAGAACTTCTACGCCGGCGGCGTGCGCTCGGTGCGTGGTTTCGAGGACAACACCCTGGGCCCGCGTTCGGAAGCCACGGCCTATTACAGCAGGGGCCAGCCGCTGGGTGGTTCGCTCAAGACCATCGGCCAGCTGGAGCTGATCTTCCCGAAGCTGTTCGACTCCAACGCGGCCCGGATCTCGGCGTTCGTGGACGTGGGCAACGTCTACAACGGCTACGACAACTTCCACGCCAACGATCTGCGTGCCTCCACGGGCGTGGCGCTGCTGTGGCGTGCGCCGGTGGGCCCGATCTCGATCAGTTACGCCTTCCCGCTCAAGACCCAGACGGGCGATGAGATCGAGCGCCTGCAGTTCACCTTCGGCGGATCGTTCTGAATCCCGGCGTCCGCGCTGGCACGACGAGGCCCGGCTTGTCCGGGCCTTCGTTTGTGCGGCGCGGGCTCAGGGTAAAATCCCGCACATGAGTCTTCCTTCCCATACCGCCAGCGACCTGGCCCAGCGCTTCGGCCTGGAACTGCATGGCGACGGCACCACCGCGGTGACCGGCGCGGCCACCCTGGCGGGCGCCAGGGCCGGCCAGCTCGCCTTCCTGGCCAATCCACGCTACGCCGAGCTGCTGGCCAGCACCCAGGCGTCCATCGTGATCGTCAGCGCCGAGCACGTCGAAGGCGTGCGCGGCACCGCACTGGTGGCCAAGGACCCGCACGTGGCCTTCGCCAAGGTCTCCGAGCTGTTCGAATCCCGGTTCGAGCGTCCGGCCGGCATCCATCCCAGCGCGGTGGTCCATCCCGGCGCGCAGGTGGCCGCCAGCGCCAGCATCGGTCCGCACGTGTCCATCGGCCAGGGCAGCCGCGTGGGCGAGGACTGCGTCATCGGTCCGGGCTGCGTCATCGGCGAGGACTGCGTGGTTGGCGATGGCTGCGAACTGGTCGCGCGCGTCACCCTGGTGCTGCGCGTGCGCCTGGGCCGCAACGTACGCATCCATCCGGGCGCGGTCCTGGGCGCGCAGGGGTTCGGCATGGCCATGGAACACGGTCGCTGGGTCAACGTCCCGCAACTGGGTGGCGTGGTGGTCGGCGACGATTGCGAGATCGGCGCCAACACCACCATCGACCGCGGCGCGCTGGAAGACACCGTGCTGGAAGAAGACGTCCGCCTGGACAACCAGATCCAGATCGCCCACAACGTGTATGTCGGTGCACATACCGCCATGGCCGCGCAGGTGGGCATCGCAGGCAGCGCGAAAATCGGCCGCTACTGCATGCTCGCCGGCAAGGTCGGCGTGTCCGGCCACCTGGAAATCTGCGACAAGGTCACCATCCTTGCCATGTCGATGGTCGCCGGCCCGGTCACCGAGCCTGGCACCTACGCCTCCTCCCTTCCCATCACCGACGTCCGGACCTGGCGCAAGAACGCAGCGCGTTTCCGCCAGCTGGACGCCCTTGCGCGACGCATCCCTTCGGCTGCGCGCGGAGACAGCCAAGAATGAACGACACCGTGCAAGTCCAGTTGCCCATCCGCATGCCTGAGCTGCAGCATCTGCTGCCGCACCGCTATCCGTTCCTGCTGGTGGACAAGGTGGTGGAACTGGAGCCGTTCAAGTCCGTCAAGGCGGTGAAAAACGTCACCATCAACGAGCCGTTCTTTCAGGGTCACTTCCCGGGTCATCCGGTGATGCCTGGGGTGCTGGTGATCGAGGCGATGGCCCAGGCCGGCGGCGTGCTGTCGCAGGTGTCGCGCGGCCTCAAGGGTGGCGACCGCGAGTTCTATCTGGTCAAGGTCGAAGGCGCGAAGTTCTCACGCATGGTCGTGCCGGGCGACGTGCTGGAACTCACTGCGGAGATCAAGCGCACCATCCGCAACATGACGTTGTACAGCTGCGTGGCCAGGGTCGACGGCCAGCAGGTCGCCTGTGCGGACATCTACTGCGCCGAGCAGCCCAAGGAGTAAGCCGATGGCCGAGCCGCTGATCCATCCCTCCGCCGTCATCGATCCAGGTGCGAAGCTGGGCGCCGGCGTGCGGGTGGGCGCGTTCACCCTGATCGGTCCTGAGGTCGAGATCGGCGACGGCACCATCATCGGTCCGCACTGCTCGGTCACCGGACCGACCCGGATCGGCCGCGACAATCATTTCGTCGGCCATGTCGCCATCGGCGGCCAGCCACAGGACAAGAAATTCAACGGTGAGCGCACCGAACTGGTCATCGGCGACCGCAACGTGGTGCGCGAATTCGTCACGCTCAACCGTGGCACCGCCACCGGCACCAGCGTGACCCGGATCGGCGACGACAACTGGTTGCTGGCCTATACCCATGTCGCGCACGACTGCGACGTGGGCAACCACTGCGTGTTCTCCAACAACACCACGCTGGCCGGGCACGTGACCATCGGCGACTGGGTGATCATGAGCGGCTTTTCTGGCGCGCATCAGTTCTGCCGCATCGGTGCGCACGCCTTCATCGGCATGGGCGCACTGGTCGGCGGCGACGTCACTCCTTTCACCATGGTCGCGGCCGACGAGCACGGCCGTCCGCGCGGCATCAACAGCGAAGGCCTCAAGCGCCGCGGTTTCGATGCCGAGCGTATCTCGGCGATCAAGCGTGCGTATCGCACCCTGTACGTCGCCGGCCTGCCGCTGGCCGAGGCCCAGCAGCAGCTGGCCGAACAGGCCCAGGGCAGCGAGGACGTCAGGGCGATGCTGGATTTCATCACCAGCGGCGAGCGTCGCCTGCTGCGTTGAGCAGGCACGCGCGCCATGACTGAGCTCCGCACGCCGTTCCGGAAGATGCCGGCCGAACGCACCGCTGGCGAGACCGGCACGCGCCGCCTGCGGATCGCGCTGGTGGCCGGCGAGGCCTCGGGCGATCTGCTGGGTGCCGACCTGATTGCCCAGCTCAAACGATGCCATCCCGAAGCGCAGTTCGCCGGCATCGGCGGCGATGGCATGCGTGCCGCCGGGCTGGAGGCCTGGTTCGACGCCAGCGAACTGGCCGTGATGGGCCTGACCGAAGTGCTGCGCCACCTGCCGCGTCTGCTCAAGCTGCGCACATCGCTGCGCCAGCGGATGCTGGACTGGCAGCCGGACGTCTTCATCGGTATCGACGCACCCGACTTCAACCTGGGCGTGGAGCGCTGGCTGCAAACGCGCGGCGTGCGCACCGTGCATTACGTCAGTCCGTCGGTGTGGGCCTGGCGCGAAAAGCGTGCGCAGAAGATCGGCCGCAGCGCGGACCTGGTGCTGTGCCTGTTCCCGATGGAACCGGCGATCTACGCCCGCCACGGCATCGATGCGCGCTACGTCGGTCATCCGATGGCCGACGCACTACCGCTGGCGCCCGATCGCACCGCCGCACGCGCCACCCTGGGACTCAATCCCGATACGCCGGTTTTGGCCGTGCTACCCGGCAGCCGCCTGGGCGAGATCAACCGCCTGGCTGCGGATTTCATCGAGGCCGCGCGCCGGGTCGCCGAGCAGGTGCCACACCTGCAGGTGGTGATTCCCGCCGCCAATGCCGCCTGCCACGCCGCGCTGGAACCGCTGTTGGCCGCCACGCCGTTTCCTTCGCCGCGCCCGCAGCTGCTGACCGGCAGCGCACGCGAGGCGATGGTCGCCAGTGATGTGGTGATGCTGGCCTCGGGCACCGCGACGCTGGAGGCGATGCTGGCCAAGCGGCCGATGGTGGTGGCCTACAAGGTTGCCCCGCTCACCGCGCGCATCGTGCGGTTGCTGGGCCTGCTGAAGGTCAAGCGCTTCGCCCTGCCCAACGTGCTGGCCGGCGAAGACCTGGCCCCGGAGCTGATCCAGGAAGACTGCACTCCGGACACGCTCAGCGCCGCGGTGCTGCGCTGGCTGCATGAACCGGCCGCGGTCGACGCCCTGCAGACGCGCTACCTGCAGCTGCACCAGCAGCTGCGCCAGGATGCGTCTGCACGCGCGGCCGAGGCCGTGGACGAACTGCTGGCCACCACATCAAAGGCCACGCCATGAACGTGGCCGCACCCGCACTGCTGGTCGCCGGTGTGGACGAAGCCGGTCGCGGTCCGCTGGCCGGTCCGCTGACCGTGGCCGCGGTGGTGTTCGATCCTGCGCGCCCGCGGATCAACGGGCTGGACGATTCCAAGCAGCTCACGGCCGCCAAGCGCGAGCTGCTGTATGGCCGCATCACCGAGCGCGCCCTGGCCTGGCACGTGGTGGTGCTGCCGGTGGCCGACATCGACCGGCTCAACATCTATCAGGCCACGATGCTGGGCATGCGCCTGGCCGTGGAGGCCGTGTCGCACGTGGCCGGCGTGGCCCATATCGACGGCAACCGCATCCCGCCCGGCCTGCCCTGCATGGGCCATGCGTTGATCGGCGGCGACGGGCGCGACCGCGCGATCATGGCCGCCTCGATCCTGGCCAAGGTCACCCGCGACCGGCTGATGGTGGAGCTGCACGACGAACATCCCGAGTACGATTTCGCCGCGCACAAGGGCTATAGCACGCCGGTCCATCTGGCCGCGCTGCGCACCCACGGCCCCTGCGCGCAGCACCGCCACAGCTTCGCGCCCGTGCGCGAGGCCGCCGACACTCGCGCCGGGCTGGGCCAGGTGGCGCTGTTCTGAGCATCCGCTGCAACGCCGCTCCAACCTGATGCAAGGCGTCCGCACGGCCTGAACAGGGCGCCGGCATGCCGTTTCCGCGTTGTTCCCAACGCCTTGCGCAGCGCTGTCAAGCCTCGTCTGCCTTCCCTGCCTTGCGTACACTGATCCCGATGTCATCACGCTTCATCCACCTGCACCTGCACACCGAGTTCTCGCTGGCGGATTCGACCATCCGCGTGCCCGAGAAGCCGGACGAAGGTTTCCCGGCCAAGGCCAAGCGGCCCAACCTGGTGAGCACCGCGGTGCAGCTGCAGCTGCCGGCGCTGGCGGTCACCGACCGCAACAACCTGTTTGCGCTGGTGAAGTACTACAAGGCCTGCGAGGCGGTCGGCATCAAGCCCATCGCCGGCGCCGATGTGAGCATCGTCGAGGAAGACGGCACGCCGTGGTCGATCACCCTGCTATGCCGCGACCACGGCGGCTACCTGACCCTGTCACGCCTGCTGACGCGCGCGTGGATGGAGGGCCACCGCACCGACGGTGTGGCGATCGATCCAGCCTGGCTGCGCGAGGACACCACCGGCCTGTTTGGCATCATCGGCCGCAACAGCCAGGCCGGACGACTGGCCAGCGGCAACCGCCACGACCTGGCCGAGCAGCACCTGGCTGACTGGCAGCGCGCCTTCGGCGACAACCTGCACCTGGAACTGACCCGCACCAGCCGCGATGGCGAAGACGCATTCAATGCCTTCGCCCTGCATGCGGCCGCCGCGCGCGGCCTGCCGGTGGTGGCCAGCAACGACGTGCGCTTCCTGGAAGCGTCGGGCTTCGACGCGCACGAGGCGCGCGTGTGCATTTCCTCAGGCCGGGTGCTGGATGATCCCAAGCGCCCGCGCGACTACAGCGCCGAGCAGTACCTCAAGTCGGCCGAACAGATGTCGGAACTGTTCGCCGACGTGCCCGATGCGATCGACAACACCTGGGCGCTGGCCCAGCGCTGCAACATCGAGCTGAAGCTTGGCACCTACTTCCTGCCCGCCTATCCGGTGCCGGAAGAGGAGACGCTGGACAGCTGGATCCGCAGCGAGTCGCGCCGGGGCCTGGATGCGCGCCTGGAGAAGAACCCGCTGGCCGAAGGCAAGACCCGCCAGGATTACGTGGACCGGCTCGAATTCGAGCTGGACACCATCATCAAGATGGGCTTCCCCGGCTACTTCCTGATCGTGGCCGACTTCATCCAGTGGGGGAAGCACCAGGGCATCCCGATCGGTCCGGGTCGCGGCTCGGGCGCCGGCTCGCTGGTGGCCTGGGCGCTGCAGATCACCGACCTGGATCCGCTGCCGTACAACCTGCTGTTCGAGCGCTTCCTGAATCCAGAGCGTGTGTCGATGCCTGACTTCGACATCGACTTCTGCATGGATCGCCGCGATGAGGTGATCGACTACGTCGCGCGCAAGTACGGCCGCGAGCGGGTCAGCCAGATCATCACCTACGGCACCATGGCGGCCAAGGCCGTGGTCCGCGATGTCGGCCGCGTGCTGGGTTTCCCGTACGGTTTCGTCGACAGCGTGGCCAAGCTGATCCCCAACATCCTGGGCATCACGCTCAAGGACGTGATGGGCGAAGGCAAGGACGAGTCGATGCATTCGTCCGAGCTGATCCAGCGCTATCACGACGAGGAAGACGTCCGCGACCTGATGGACCTGGCGCGGCAGCTGGAAGACCTGACCCGCAACGCCGGCAAGCACGCCGGCGGCGTGGTGATCGCGCCCTCGCCGCTGTCCGACTTCAGCCCGCTGTTCGCCGAACACGACGAAGGCGGCCTGGGCAAGAACCCGGTCACCCAGTTCGACAAGGACGACGTGGAAGCGGTCGGCCTGGTGAAGTTCGACTTCCTGGGCCTGCGCACGCTGACCATCATCGACTGGGCGGTGAAGGCCATCAACCTGCGCCACGCGCGCGCGGGCATCGAGCCGGTGGACATCGCTGCCATCCCGCTGGACGACAAGCCCACCTACCAGGGCATCTTCGCGGCGGCCAACACCGGCGCGGTGTTCCAGTTCGAATCCTCGGGCATGCGGCGCATGCTCAAGGACGCCAAGCCCGACCGCTTCGAAGACCTGATCGCGCTGGTATCGCTGTACCGCCCGGGCCCGATGGACCTGATCCCCTCGTTCGTGGACCGCAAGCACGGCCGCGAAGAGGTCGAATATCCCGATCCGCGCGTCAAGCCGATCCTGGAAGACACCTACGGCATCATGGTGTACCAGGAGCAGGTGATGCAGATGGCGCAGATCGTCGGCGGCTACTCGCTGGGCGGCGCCGACCTGCTGCGCCGGGCGATGGGCAAGAAGGTGCCGGCCGAGATGGCCAAGCACCGCGAGATCTTCCGCGAGGGCGCGGCCAAGGGCGGGGTCGGCCAGGCCAAGGCCGATGAGATCTTCGACCTGATGGAGAAGTTCGCCGGCTACGGCTTCAACAAGTCGCACGCCGCCGCCTACGCGCTGGTCAGCTACCAGACCGCCTGGCTCAAGCAGCACTACCCGGCCGAATTCCTCGCCGCCACGCTGTCCTCGGACATGGACAACACCGACAAGGTGGTGGGCTTCCTGAGCGAGGCGCGCGGCATGGAACTGGAAATCCTGCCGCCCAAGGTGAACCACTCCGACTACATGTTCGTGGCCACCGACGCCAGCACCGTGCGCTACGGCCTGGGCGCGATCAAGGGCGTCGGCCAGGGCGCGTGCGAGGCGATCGTGGCCGAGCGCCGCGCCGGCGGCGAGTTCAAGGACCTGCTGGATTTCTGCAAGCGCGTCGGCTCGGCCAAGCTCAACCGGCGCACCCTGGAAGCGATGGTCAACGCCGGCGCCCTGGACGAACTGGGCCGCAACCGCGCGTCGCTGATGCTGCAGCTGCCCGAAGTGATCAAGGCCACCGAACAACTGGCGCGCGAACGCGCCTCGGGCCAGAACTCGCTGTTCGGCGGCGGCGACAGCGGCCCGGCGCTGGAAGTGGTGCTGCCGGAAGTGGACGAATGGCCGCTGGCGCACAAGCTGGGCGGCGAACGCGAAACCCTGGGCCATTACCTGTCCGGCCATCCGATGGATCCGTACCGGGATGACCTCAAGGCGCTGGTCGGCAACGATCTGGGCAGCCTGGATACCATCGTCAACAACCAGTTCGGCGGCCATGGCGAGAAGAAGGGCTGGCGTCCGGGCGTGACCGCGGTGCTGGCCGGCAAGGTCGTGGCGGTGCGCCAGAAAGGCGATAGCCAGAGCTTCATCACCCTGGAAGACGGGCGCGGCCGGGTGGAATGCAGCGCCTTCTCCGATGCGATGGCCGACTTCGGGCAGCTGCTCACCCGCGACCGGATCCTGGTGGTCAAGGGCGACCTGCGCGAAGACGAATTCAACGGCGGCTATGCCCTGCGCCTGCGCCAGTGCTGGGACTACGCCCAACTGGTCCAGCAGGCGCAGAAGCTGTCCCTGCGCCTGGACTTGCGCGTGCCCGGCGCGCTGGAGCGGATCGAATCGCTGCTGGCCGAGCGTCGTCCGGGCAGCACCTGCCTGCGCCTGGACCTGCTGCTGCCCGGCGGGGTGGCCGGCATGCTGGAAATCAACGGCAGCCAGTCGGTGCGCGTGGACGCCGACCTGGTCGGCATGCTGCGCGAGCTGCCCGGCGTGCGCGCGGTCAAGATGGCCATGGGCCATCGGCCGTGGGCGCACTGAGCGCGGCGCCTCACTCATTTCCTCCACCACACTGCCCGGTACGGGGCGTTGCCCCCGCTTGGGCTAAACTCCTCGTTTTACGGCCGACACGCTTGCCGATGAATCCCAATTACCTCGATTTCGAACAGCCCATCGCCGACCTGGAAGCCAAGATCCAGGAGCTGCGCAGCGCCAGCGCCGGCCCGGCGGTCAATGTCGATACCGAAGTGCGTGCGCTGCAGGACAAGCTGCGCGTGCGCACCGCCCAGATCTTCCGCGACCTGTCGCCCTGGCAGGTGTCGCAGCTCTCTCGCCATCCGGCCCGTCCCTACACCGCCGATTACATCAAGGTGTTCTGCGATGAGTTCCAGGAACTGGCCGGTGACCGCGCCTTTGCCGATGACAAGGCCATCATCGGCGGCCTGGCCCGTATCAACGGCCGCGCCGTGATGTTGATCGGCCACCAGAAGGGCCGCGCGACCAAGGAAAAGATCATGCGCAACTTCGGCATGCCCAAGCCGGAGGGCTATCGCAAGGCGCTGCGCCTGATGAAGATGGCCGAGCGCTTCGGCCTGCCGATCCTGACCCTGATCGACACCGCCGGCGCCTGGCCAGGCATCGACGCCGAAGAACGCGGCCAGTCCGAAGCCATCGCCCGCAACCTGATCGAGATGGCCGAGCTGAAGGTGCCGATCATCTGCACCGTGATCGGCGAAGGCGGCTCCGGGGGCGCGCTGGCCATCGGCGTGGGCGATCGCACCATCATGCTCGAATACAGCACCTACTCGGTGATCACGCCCGAAGGCTGCGCCTCGATCCTGTGGAAGGACGCCGGCAAGGCCAAGGATGCCGCCGAGCAGCTGGGCCTGACCGCCAAGCGCCTGCACGAGTTGGGTCTGGTCGACAAGGTCGTGCGCGAGCCCACCGGCGGTGCCCATCGCAACCCGCGCGCCATGGCCACCCGCCTCAAGGCGGTGCTGGTGGGCGAACTGGACGCGATGGACAACATCCCGGTCGACACCCTGCTGCAACGCCGTTACGAGCGCCTGCGCAGCTACGGCGCGTACGAAGCTGCCTGAAGTCGGCATCTGCCGCCGGCGTCGCTCGCGCGACGCAAGCTGGCGGCCATCGGTGCCAGAGGTGTCGGCACACCGAATTTGCCGCTCCTTGTAGCGCGGAGCTTGCTCCGCTGGGGCCTTTCCAACGGCCTGACCGAAGCGCAGCGGAGCAAGCTCCGCGCTACAGGAATGCGGCTGCGATCGGGAAGCTGCCGGAACCTGTATCGCGTGGCAGCGCATTGTCGGCATCACAGCAAGGAGAAAGGCCGCTTTACGCGGCCTCCTCTGTTCGTGCTCCGCGCCGCGGGCCATGCCCGCGACTCGTGGACTCGATTACTTCGCCTGAAGCAACTTGCTCAACGTGTCGGTGGTGCCGGCCACGCGCTCCAGCGACGGGTACTGCAGGCCGCCGTGGTAATCGAGCTTGAAGGTCTCATAGCGGTCGAAGCGCTTGACCAGCAGTTCGATCGGCGCCTTGTCGGTCTTGGCCGTGGTCACCGCGTCCTTGATCGCATCGCCGGAGAAGGCCATGCCATTGACGGCCACGATGTTCATTTCCGGGGCCAGGCCCGCCTGGAACGCCGGGCCGTCCCACAGCACATCGCCCACGTTGCCGTCGTTGCCCACCATCATGCCCAGTGAATAGGTCAGGTTGACGTACTTGCCGCGGGTTTCGCCGGACTTCACCGCCGCGCTGGGCTTGTCGGTGAACACCAGCTTCCAGCCGCTGGCCTCGATGCCGCCGGTCAGGCCGGTGCGGCCATCCAGGCGATCGCGCAGGAAGCTGGCCCAGTCGTAAGGCGCAACGCCATCGAGCGTGGCCACCACTTCCTCGAAGTCGTACGGCTTGACCACGTAGCTGCCGTTGTCCATGCCGAAGAACGCCTTGGCGAAGTCGTCGATGGACTTCTTGCCCTTGCTCAGCTCACGCAGCTTGGCGTCGGCCTCCAGCCACACCATCTGGCCGCCGGAGTAGTAGTCCTCGCTCATTTGATAGTTGCGATAGGCCTGCGGCTGGCGACGGTTGATGGTCGGATCGTTGGTGGTGTCCTGCAGCGCGCGCCATGCCAGGCCTGGACGCCCCTTGGCATAGGTGGCCGCGACATTGGCCAGCGAGTCCATTGTCTGGTCCTTGGTCCACAGGCCCGAGCGCGCGGCCAGCACATAGCCGAAGAACTGGGTCTGGCCCTCGTACACCCACAGCAGGCTGTCGCCCATCGGCACGTTGAAGTTGGGCGTGGCCGCGTCGGCGCCGCGGCGGAACTTGCCGTTCCAGGAGTGGTTGTACTCGTGCGGCAGCAGGTCGCGCCCGCCCCAGGTTTCATCCCATTTGGTGAAATAGTCCGGGCTGCCGCTGTTCTCGCTGGAACGGTGGTGCTCCAGGCCGATGCCGCCCATCTGGTTGGTCAACGCCAGCAGGAAGTCGTAATGGTCGTAATGGTGCGCGCCATAGAGCTTGTCCATCTGCTCGACCAGCGCCTTGTGCTTGGCGATCTGCTCGGGCTTGGCCTCCAGCGACTTGGCCTGGTCGGCGAACACATTGAGCTTCACCGGCGCCTGGCCCGAGGTCAGGTCGAACTGCTTGTAGTACTTGCCGGCAAACAGCGGCGAATCCTGCAGCACGTTCCAGCTCAGGGCCTTGAACTGCACGGTGTCGCCGGACTTGCTGGCGGTCTCGGCGGCGGTCGCATACGACCAGCCGGCCGGCAGCTTGACGCTGGCCTGGACCGGGATCTGGCGCGAGTAATACCCGGCCGGATACAGCGTGGTCAGGTTCCACTGCAGGTTGAGCATGCTTGGCGTCATCACCACCCGGCCCTGATCGCGCGCCAGCGGCGACAGGTATTCGAACGCGACCTGCAGTTCGCTCACGCCCTCGGGCACCTGGACCTTGAACGCGTACACGTCGTACTGGTCGCGCTTCCATTCCAGCTTCTGGCCGTTGGCGGTAAAGGTCAGGCCTGCGACCTTGTTGATCTGCCCGCTCGGGCTGTGATTGCCGGGAATCCACTGCGGATACAGCAGGGTCAGCTCGCCAGGCTTGACCGGCAGGGTCTCGCGCACCTTGAAGATGCGACGGTTGAGGTCGGTGGCGTCCACGTCCACGCGCAGGGTGCCCGGATACGGGATGTCCTGCGGCGCCGGGGTCTGCGACTGCTGGGCATGGGCGGTGGCGGCCAGCGCGCACAGCACAGCCAGGGCGACGGACGAGACGGGGATCTTCATGGCGACTCCAGGATTCATGGGGAACAACGCAAGCCTGCGATCGTATCGCCTGACATGGCGCTGACGTTCCTGCCATTGGTCATGGTCCGGCCGCGCGGCTGGACGCGTCTTCGCCAATGCAAGAAGGCCGCCCTCGCGGGCGGCCCTCTTCAGACAAACCGGTGGACCGGCTGGCTCAGTGCATCATGTTCGCGTTCATGTTGTACATGACCCACAACGTGCCGACGATCACGATGCCGATCACCAGCATGGTGAAGACGAACACCAGCACGTTCCAGCGCTGTGCGGCCGAGCGATCCATGTGCAGGAAGTACACCAGGTGTACCACGATCTGGGCCACGGCCAGGATCGCCGCCACCGCCGCAGTGACGCCCGGCGGAAAGAAGCCGGTCATCACCAAAGCGAACGGGATCACGGTCAGCAGCACCGCCCAGAAGAAGCCGACCAGGTAGCCCCTGACGTCGCCGTGGTGACCGCCGGCCTCGTTCAGCGCGCCCTCGTTGGGATGCGCGGTGGGTTTGGGAAGAGGATTGGCTGGCATTACAGGGCTCCCAGCAGATAGACAACGGTGAACACGCCGATCCAGATGATGTCCAGGAAGTGCCAGAACAGGCTCAGGCATGCCAGGCGCGTCATGTTTTTCGGCGTCAGGCCGCGCATCAGGACCTGGATGACCAGCACGATCATCCAGATGATGCCCGAGGTGACATGCAGACCATGGGTGGCTACCAGCGTGAAGAACGCCGACAGGAAAGCGCTGCGATCCGGGCCGGCACCTTCATGGATCAGATGGTTGAACTCATACAGCTCCATGCCCAGGAAGCCGGCACCCAGCAGGAAGGTGACCAACAGCCAGCCCAGCAGCTGGCTCCTGCTGCCCTTGTAGGCGCCGATCATGGCCAGGCCGAAGGTCAGGCTGGAGACCAGCAGCAGGAACGTCTCGCCCAGCACGAACTTCAGGTCGAACAGCTCCTTGGCCGTCGGTCCGTCCACGGTGGCGCCGGACAGCACGGCATAGGCGGCGAACAGGCCCGAGAACAGCAGGCAGTCGCTCATCAGGTACACCCAGAAGCCGAACACGGCATTGCCGCCGGCGTCGTGGTGACCGTGGTCGTGACCGGCATGGTCGTGGTGGTGACTCATCGAAGTACTCGCGGACATGTCAGAGGGCCCCGGTCTTGGAAGCACGCAGTGCCTCGAGCTGGTCGAAGCGCGCGTTTTCGATGCGCTCCACCTCGGCGGCGGGCACGTAGTAATCGGTGTCCTCGTCGAAGGTGCGGACGATGTAGCTGCCGATCATGCCGACCAGGCCGATGATCGCCATCCACCAGATGTGCCAGATCATGCCGAAGCCCAGCAGCACGCTGAACGCGCCCATGAACACGCCGATGGAGGTGTTGCGCGGCATGTGGATGTCTTCGAAATGGGTCGGACGCTGGTAGGCGGTGCCGGCCTGCTTGTCGATCCAGTGCTGGTCAAGACCGGTGATCTGCGGCAGGTGCGCGAAGTTGTAGAACGGCGCCGGCGAAGAGGTCGCCCACTCCAGCGTGCGGCCATCCCACGGGTCGCCGGACAGGTCACGGTTTTCCTTGCGCTTGATGATGCTCCAGACGATCGTGATGACATTCAGGGCGATGCCGCAGCCGATGATCACCGCGCCGCAGGCCGCCACGTACAGCCACGGCACCCACTCAGGATTGTTGTAACTGTTCAGGCGACGGGTCATGCCCAGGAAGCCCAGCACGTACAGCGGCATGAAGGCGACGAAGAAGCCGACGATCCAGCACCAGAACGAGGCCTTGCCCAGCTTGTCGATCAGCTTGAAGCCGAACGCCTTCGGGAACCAGTAGGTCAGGCCGCACAGGTAGCCAAACACCACCCCGCCGATGATCACGTTATGGAAGTGCGCGATCAGGAACAGGCTGTTGTGCAGCACGAAGGCCACTGCCGGGATCGCCATCATCACGCCGGTCATGCCGCCGATGGTGAAGGTGACCATGAAGCCCACCGTCCAGTACATCATCGAGGTCATCTCGAGACGGCCGCGGAACATGGTGAACAGCCAGTTGAAGATCTTCACGCCGGTGGGCACCGCGATGATCATCGTGGTGATGCCGAAGAACGCATTGACGTTGGCGCCCGAGCCCATCGTGAAGAAGTGGTGCAGCCACACGATGAAGGACAGCACGCCGATCGCGCTGGTGGCCCACACCATCGAGGTGTAGCCGAACAGCGGCTTGCGCGAGAACGTGGCCACCACTTCCGAGAACACGCCAAAGGCCGGCAGGACCAGGATATAGACTTCCGGGTGGCCCCAGATCCAGATCAGGTTGATGTACATCATGACGTTGCCGCCACCGTCATTGGTAAAGAAATGGGTGCCCAGGTAACGGTCGGCCGCCAGCAGCGCCAAGGTGATGGTCAGGAACGGAAACGCGGCGATGATCAGGATGTTGGTGATCAGCGCGGTCCAGGTGAAGATCGGCATGCGCATCAGGGTCATGCCCGGGGCGCGCATCTTGAAGATGGTCACCAGGAAGTTGATGCCCGTCAGCGTCGTGCCGAGGCCCGAGATCTGCAACGCCCAGATGTAGTAATCGACGCCGACTCCTGGACTGTATTGCAGCCCCGACAGTGGCGGAAACGCCAGCCAGCCAGTCTGGGCGAACTCGCCCACGAACAGCGACAGCATGATCAGCACCACACCGGCCACGAACAGCCAGAAGCTGAGCGAGTTCAGGAATGGATAGGCCACGTCGCGCGCGCCGATCTGCAGCGGCACGACCAGATTGACCAGACCGGTCAGGAACGGCATGGCCATGAAGAAGATCATGATCACCCCGTGCGCGGTGAAGATCTGATCGTAGTGGTGCGGCGGCAGGACGCCCTCGCTGCCACCATGTGCCAGGGCCTGCTGCGTGCGCATCATGATCGCGTCGGCAAAGCCGCGCAGCAGCATGACCAGCGCCACGGCAATGTACATCACGCCGATCTTCTTGTGATCGACCGAGGTCAGCCATTCACGCCACAACCAGCCCCATTTCTTGTAGTAGGTCATCAGCGCCAGCACGACCAGACCGCCGAGCGCGGAACCAGCGAAGGTCGCGATGAGGATGGGCTCGTGGTAGGGAATCGCCTCGAGCGTCAGTTTGCCCAGCAACATTAGTGCTTCTCCTGCGGATTCTGCGTGTCACCCGCCGGCGCCGGAGCGTCGTCGTGGTGCATGTCCTCCATGCCGGGCATGGAGTCCATCGAATGCATGTCGTGTTGTGCGTCGGACTTGCCATGATCCGCGCCGCCCGCCGAAGCGGCGGATGGGGTGGCGTAGTCGCCAGCGTGTGCGTTGGCCTGTTCGGCGGCCTCGGTGCCCGGCTCGGCCGGGTTGCCCATGCCGAGCATCTTGTGCCCAGCATTGCCGTGCGAACCCATCATGTACTTGGCGATGATGGTGTTGAACAGCTCAGGCTCGGCCGAGGCGTAGTAGATCGGCGCCACGTTCTCGCTGGGCTGGGCCAGTTCGGCGTAGGCGGCCGCGTCCAGGGCCTTGCCCGAGGCCTTGACCTTGGCGACCCAGGCCTCGAAACCGGCCTGGTCGGTCGCGATGGCATCAAAGTGCATGCCCGAGAAGCCCTTGCCGCTGTAGTGCGAGGACAGGCCGCGGAAGGTGCCCTGCTCGTTGGCGATCAGGTGCAGCTTGGTCTCCATGCCGGCCATCGAGTAGACCATCGTGCCCAGCTGCGGAATGAAGAACGAGTTCATCACCGAATCGGAGGTGATGCGGAAGTTCAACGGCGTCTTTTCCGGGAACGCCAGTTCGTTGACCGTGGCGATGTTCTGGTCCGGGTAGATAAACAGCCACTTCCAGTCCAGCGACACCGCTTCGATGGTCAGCGGCGCGACCTCCGAATCCAGCGGACGGTAAGGATCCAGCGCGTGCGAGGAGCGCCACACCAGCACGCCCAGCACGGTGATGATCACGCACGGGATCGCCCACACGACGATCTCGATTGGCGTGGAGTGGCGCCATTCGGGCTCGTAGCGGTTCTGCTTGGAGGCCCGATAGCGGTAGGCGAACACCAGGGTCATCACGATGACCGGCACCACCACCAGCAGCATCAGGACCGTGCAGGTGACGAGCAGATTGCGCTCGTCGATGCCGATCTGACCCTTCGGGTTCAGGATGGCGGACTGGCATCCGCCGAGAAACAGCACACTTGCCAGCAAAATCCATGGACGCAGTCGTCCAGGAAGCTTCAGCAGGGACATGGTCTATCCAGTTGCGAGAAGAAAATCGGCTACCTCTGCGGACGGCCGTTCCTGGTCATCCGCAACACTGTCGCGCGTGGCGGTCGCCTCAAGGGGCCGGACGCAGGCGGGGCTAGTGCTAAAACCGCACTATTTTATGCTGCCTCGCAGCATCTAGGAATCCCTTGCCCGATGCTTTTCCGTCAGCGTTGACGCGATCCCGCCCGGCTCGGGCGTTGGGCTGGGGGACATTCCATGTCGAATGATCGGGAGGCACCGCTGGACGCGACACATGATGCGTATCTTACCCTCCGCCCCCGTTGGTTGATTCACTACGATGATCAATGGATGCAGATCAGCGCGACGTGATCCGCAAAAAAGAAAAGCCCCGTCAACCAAGCGACGGGGCCTTCAAAATCGTGCTGGTGCCGGAAATAGGAATCGAACCTACGACCTACGCATTACGAATGCGCCGCTCTACCAACTGAGCTATTCCGGCGAAGAGCGCGAATTCTAGGGATCGGGCCTGACTTGGTCAATTGACCAGTTGCAGGCGCAGCTCCTTGGGCAGGGCGAAGACCATGCTTTCCGGCTCGCCGGACAGCTCGCCGACCTGACCGGCGCCCAGTTCGCGCAGGCGCTGGATGACCCCGTCGATCAGCACGTCAGGCGCCGAAGCGCCGGCGGTCACGCCGACCTTCTTCTTGCCGGCGACCCAGGACGGATCGATCTCGTGCGCGCCGTCGATCAGGTAGGACTCCACGCCGTCTCGTTCAGCCAGTTCGCGCAGGCGGTTGGAATTGGAACTGTTGGGCGAACCCACCACCAGGACCAGGTCGCATTCGCGGGCCAGATCGCGCACCGCGTCCTGGCGGTTCTGGGTGGCGTAGCAGATGTCGTCGTTCTTCGGTCCCTGCATGGCCGGGAACCTGGCCCGCAGCGCGGCGATGATCCCCACCGTGTCGTCCACCGACAGCGTGGTCTGGGTGGTGTAGGCGAAGTTGTCGGGCTGCTCGATCTGCAGCGTCTCCACGCCCGCGATGTCCTCGACCAGATAGATGCGCCCGGTGCCGCGCTCGCGGTCCCACTGGCCCATCGTGCCCTCCACTTCCGGATGGCCGGCATGACCGATCAGGACCACGTCGCGGCCGGCGCGGCAGTGGCGGGTCACTTCCAGATGCACCTTGGTCACCAGTGGACAGGTGGCGTCGAAGACCTTCAAGCCGCGGCGATCAGCTTCTTGGCGCACGGCCTGGGACACGCCGTGGGCACTGAAGATCACGGTGTTGTTGTCGGGCACCTCGTCGAGCTCTTCGACGAAGATCGCGCCGCGCTGCTTGAGGTCGTCGACCACAAAGCGGTTGTGGACCACCTCATGGCGCACGTAGATCGGCGCGCCCAGGGTCTCGATCGCGCGCTTGACGATCTCGATGGCACGGTCGACGCCGGCGCAGAAACCACGGGGATTGGCGAGCAGGACGTCCATAATTAGACAGTCCGGCCAGGGAGGGCCGGGTTCTTCAACAGGGAGGCTGGGGTCGACATTATCCCGCCTTGGCGCGGCGTTTGCCGTCGAACAGGCTGAACAGTGCGATCCCCACCGCGCCACAGACGATCGCCGAATCGGCGATGTTGAACGAGGGCCAGTAGTGCTCGCCCACGTACCACTGGATGAAATCGACCACATGGCCGTGCATCAGCCGGTCGATCACATTGCCCAGCGCACCGCCGATCACCAGCGCATAAGGCAGCGCCACACGCCAGTCGCCGCGCGGCGTGCGCGACAGCCACCAGCCCAGCAGGCCGCAAACCACCAGCGCCAGTCCGGTGAAGAACCAGATCTGCCAGCCGCCAGCGTTGCTCAGAAAGCTGAACGCCGCGCCGGTGTTATAGGTGCGGTACCAGTTCCAGAAGCCGTCGACCACCTTGATCGCCTGGAACTCCGGCAGGCGCGCCAGCACCCAGGCCTTGGACCACTGGTCCAGGACGATGACCGCGGCTGAGAGCAGCAGCCATACCAGCGCGCTGCGGCGGAGATCGGCCTGCGCCTTTCCGGCCTGCGGCGGCCGCGACGGCCCATGTCCCGGCTGCGTCCCGGTCCCATCTTCGTTCAGAACCACTGCCGATCCTCCCCCGCGCCATCGACATTGTCCACGCAGCGCCCGCACAGCTCCGGGTGGGCCGCGTAGGCGCCGACATCGGCACGGCGCTGCCAGCAGCGCACGCACTTGGGCTTGGCGGTCGGTTCGGCAAGCACAAACACCTCGTCGGCCTGCACCGGCGTCACCGTCACATCGCCACTGATGAACAGGAAGCGCAGCTCGTCGCTGAGCGGCTGCCAGCGCGCGGCGGTCTTGGCATTGGCGGAGATGGCGATTTCCGCATCCAGCGCCGCGCCGATCGCGCCGCTGGCGCGCATCGGCTCGAGCACCTTGGCCACCTGCTCGCGCAGGGTCAGCAGCTGGTCGAAGTCGGCCGCAGACAGCGCCGCATCGGCCGGCAGCGGCGCCAGGCCATCGTAGAACACCGAGAACAGCACGTTGTCCACGCGCTTGCCCGGCAGGTAGCCCCACATCTCGTCGGCGGTGAAGCTCAGGATCGGCGCGATCCAGCGCACGAAGGCTTCGGCGATGCGGTACATCGCGCTCTGCGCGCTGCGCCGGCCGCGCGAGTCTTCCGGCATCGTGTACAGGCGGTCCTTGGTCACGTCCAGGTACAGCGAGCCCAGGTCCACGCTGCAGAAGTTCAGCAGCGCCTGGACGATGCTGGCGAAGTCGTAGCGCTGGTAGGCGGCCTTGACCTTCTCCTGCACTTCCCAGGCGCGGTGCACGATCCAGCGATCCAGCGCGACCATGTCCTCCAGCGGGCGCAGGTGCACGGCCGGGTCGAACCCGTGCAGGTTGCCCAGCACGAAGCGCGCGGTGTTGCGCAGGCGCCGGTAGGCGTCGGCATTGCGCTTGAGGATTTCCTGCGACAGCGACATCTCGTTGCTGTAGTCGGCCGAGGCGATCCACAGGCGCAGGATGTCCGCGCCCAGGGTCTTCATGATGTCCTGCGGCTCGATGCCATTGCCCAGCGACTTGGACATCTTGCGGCCGTGCTCGTCCACGGTGAAGCCGTGGGTCAGGCACTGCTTGTACGGCGCGGCCTTGTCGATCGCCACCCCGGTCAGCAGCGAGGACTGGAACCAGCCGCGATGCTGGTCCGAGCCTTCCAGGTACAGGTCGGCCGGCTTGCCGAAGCCGCGCTCCAGCAGCACGCCCTCATGGGTCACGCCCGAGTCGAACCAGACATCCAGGATGTCGGTGACCTTGTCGTACTGCGCGGCCTCGTCGCCGAGCAGCTCAGCGCTGTCCAGGTCGTACCAGGCATCGACGCCGCCCTGCTCCACCTTCAGCGCCACCTGCTCCAGCAGCGCGACGCTGTCGGGATGTGGCTCGTGGGTTTCGCGATGGACGAACAGCGCGATCGGCACGCCCCAGGTGCGCTGGCGGCTGATGCACCAGTCCGGTCGGCCCTCGACCATGCTGGCGATACGCGCCTGGCCCCAGGCCGGGAACCAGCCGACGTGCTTGATCGCGGCCAGCGCATCGGCGCGCAGGTTGGCCTGGTCCATCGAGATGAACCACTGCGGCGTGGCGCGGAACACCACCGGCGTCTTGTGGCGCCAGCAGTGCGGATAGCTGTGGCTCAGCGGATGGAAGGCCAGCAGCGAACCGTTGCCGCGGGCCAGCTCGACGATGGTGTCGTTGGCCTTCCAGATATGGGTGCCGGCCAGCTCGGTGCCATCGAATGCCGGCGCGGACGGCAGGTACACGCCACGTCCGTCGACCGGGTTGATCTGGGCCGCGGTGTACTTGTCGACCAGGCCGTACTTCAGGCCGACCGCATAGTCCTCTTGGCCGTGGCCAGGCGCGGTGTGGACCGCGCCGGTGCCGTCCTCGGCCGACACGTGGTCGCCCAGGATCAGCGGGATGTCGCGCTGGGCGTAGAACGGATGCGCCAGCACCAGGTGCTCAAGCGCCGCGCCCTTGGCATGGCCCTTCACCACCACCTCGGTCACGCCGTAGCGGGCCAGCGCGCGCTCGGCCAGGGCCTCGGCCACGACCAGCCAGCGCGGCGCGCCATTGCGGGCCGGGCCTTCGACCAGCACGTAATCCAGCTCCGGGCCGACACTGACGGCCAGCGATGCGGGCAGCGTCCACGGCGTGGTGGTCCAGATCGGCACGGCCACTTCAACGCCGGCCGGCACCTGCGCGCCGAATGCGGCCGCCAGCGCCTGCGGATCGCGCGCGGCGTAGCCGACGTCGATCGCCGGAGAGACCTTGTCCTGGTATTCGATCTCGGCCTCGGCCAGGGCCGAACCGCAGTCGAAGCACCAGTACACCGGCTTGGCGCCGCGCAGCAGGTGGCCGTTGGCGATGACCTTGGCCAGCGCGCGGATCTCGTCGGCCTCGAAGCGGAAGTTCAGGGTCTTGTACGGGTTGTCCCAGTCGCCGATCACGCCCAGCCGCTTGAAGTCCTTGCGCTGGATGTCGATCTGTTCCTCGGCATATTCGCGGCACTTCTGCCGGAACTGCCTGGCGTCGAGCTTGGTGCCGACCTTGCCGTACTTCTTCTCGATCGCGATCTCGATCGGCAGGCCGTGGCAGTCCCAGCCGGGCACGTACGGCGCGTCGAAGCCGGCGACGTAGCGCGACTTGACGATGATGTCCTTGAGGATCTTGTTGACCGCATGGCCCAGGTGGATGGCGCCATTGGCGTATGGCGGACCGTCGTGCAGGACGAACAGCGGCCGGCCCTTGGCGTTTTCACGCAGCCGGGCATACAGGTCCTGGTCGTACCAGCGCTTGAGCGTGTCCGGCTCGCGCTTGGGCAGGTCGCCACGCATCGGAAATTCCGTGGCGGGCAAGTGCAGTGTCGCTTTGTAATCAGTGCTCACGGAAATCGGGTTCTCGGCGTCTGTGCTTTGGAAAGTTCAATGGACAGCGCGCAGGTCACGCGGTGGCCCTGAATCGCTCGGTGGAAAGGAGTTGCCGCGCCTGGGCGGCGTCGCGCTGCATCTGCGCGGTCAATGCATCCAGGCCGTCGAATTTCTCTTCGTCGCGCAGCCTGGCGACGAATTCGATCCGCAGGTGGCGCCCGTACAGGTCGCCGTTGAAGTCGAACAGGTGCGCTTCCAGCAGCGGCTCGATGCCCTGCACCGTCGGCCGGGTACCGAAGCTGGACACCGACGGCCACGGCCGCTCGGTCAGCCCGTGCACCCAGGTCGCGTAGATGCCCGACAGCGCCGGCGTCTTGGGAAAGCGCAGGTTGGCGGTAGGAAACCCCAGCGTGCGCCCCAGCTGCTTGCCGCGCACCACCCGCCCGCCGATCACGTACGGACGGCCGAGCAAACGCTCGGCATGGGCGAAGTCGCCCTGGCGCAGCGCCGCGCGGATCCGCGTGCTGGACACGCGCTCGCCATCGTCGCAGTGCACCGGCTCGATCTGGTCGGCGGTGAAGCCCAGCTCGGCACCCATGGCCTGCAGCAGCGGCAGGTCGCCGCCGCGCTTGTGGCCAAACCGGAATTCCGGGCCGATCCACACCTCGCGCGCCTGCAGCCGGCCGACCAGCAACGTATGGACGAAATCCTGCGCCGACATCGCGGTCATACGCCGGTTGAAGCGCAGCAGCCCGACCCGGTCCGCGCCTGCATCCAGCAGGCCTTCGACCTTGGCCCGCGGCAGGCTCAGCCGCGGCGGCGGATCGTGCGGCAGGAAGAATTCGCGCGGCAACGGCTCGAAGGTCAGTGCCACCAGCGGCACGCCCAAGGCCTGCGCACGCTGCTGGGCGTGGCGCAGCAGCGCCCGATGGCCCAGGTGCAGGCCGTCGAACGCACCGATGCACACCACGCTGCCGCTTGGGGTCAGCACCCCGCCTTCGACGTCACGAAACAGCCTGCTCATTGCACTGGGAATCGGGCCGCGCCATGTCCAGACCGGCCAACCCGGAAAAATCTCTTGGGAAACCCTTGAAGTATAGCCGCCACGCGCCGGTACAAGCCCGGATGACCAAGCCGATGGATCAGTGCTCGCGCAGGTCACGCGGACGCAACCCCAGCGCTACCTGCACCAACGCATAGGTCGTCCCGCCGGCAACGACCAGCGCCAGCAGGCCACCGATGCGATGCCATTTGTCCATCACGGTGAACGCCGGCAGCCACTGCAGCCCTGCACCGACCACCGCCGCCATCCCCAGGCATGACACCGTCAGCCGCAGCGCGAACCGGCCCCAGCCCGGCTTGCGCTGGTACACGCCGGCCTTGCCCAGCCAGTACCAGAGCAGGCCCAGATTGATGTAGCTGGCCACCGCGCTGGCCAGGCCCAGCGCCAGGTGCAGGCCCGGCGTGCGCTTGAGCGCTTCCATCACCCCCAGCGCCTGGGTGTCGACCGGCACCATGACCCGGTAGACCAGCGCCAGGAACGCGATGTTGAGCACCATGTTGGCCACCAGCGACACCAGTCCGGCCCGCACCGGCGTGCGCGTGTCCTTGCGCGCGTAGAACGCCGGCAGCACCACCTTGACCAGGGCGAAGGCCGGCAGGCCGAAGCTCAAACCCAGCACCGACATCGCCGTCATCTGGGTCGAAAACGCGGTGAACTTGCCATACTGGAACATCGTCGCCACCAGCGGCGTGGCCAGCAGCATCAGCCCGACCATCGCCGGCACCGCGATCAGCAACGTGATCCGCAGGCCCCAGTCCAGCGCCGCCGAAAACCCCGCGCCATCGGTTTTGACGTGGTGGCGCGACAGCGCCGGCAGGATCACCGTGCCCAGCGCCACGCCGAACAGGCCCAGCGGCAGTTCCAGGAAACGGTCGGCCTGCGACAGCCACGACTGCGAACCGTCGTAGAGCCGCGCGGCAATCACCGTATCGAGCAGCAGGTTGATCTGCGCGATCGACGAGCCGAACAGGGTCGGCACCATCAGCGTCATCACCCGGCGCACGTCCGGATGGTTCCAGCCCCAGCGCGGCAGGGTCAGCAGGTCGATCCGCTTCAGCGAGGGAAACTGGAACAGCAGCTGCAGCAGTCCGGCCAGCAGCACCGCCCAGCCCATCGCCAGGATCGGCACCTCCAGTCGCGGCGCCAGCCACAGCGCGCCGGCGATCATGCACAGGTTGAGGATCACCGGGGTCAGCGCCGGCATCGCAAAGCGCTGGAAGCTGTTCAGCGCCCCGCCCGCCAGCGCGGTCAGCGATACGAACAGCAGAAACGGGAAGGTCAGCCGCAGCAGATCCTTGAGCAGTGCGTACTTGGCCGGGTCGGCGGCCTGGCCATCGCTGAACAGCGTCGCCAGCTGCGGCGTCAGCAGCAGCCCCAGCGCGGTGACCACCAGCAGCGCCGCGCCCAGGGTGCCGGACACGCGCGACATCAGTTCGCGCAGTTCGGCGTGGCTGCGGGTTTCCTTGACCTCGGTGAACACCGGCACGAAGGCCGTGGAGAACGACCCTTCGGCAAACAGCCGGCGCAGGAAGTTGGGGATCCGGAACGCCACCCAGAATGCATCGGTAGTCGCACTGGTGCCGAAGCTGTAGCTGATCGACCAGTCACGGACCAGGCCGAGCACCCGTGAGATCATGGTCATGCTGCTGAAGGACAGCACCCCGCGCAGCATCCTCGGCGGACTCACGCCAGCGCCCCCGCCGGCCGGACACCCCAATCTGTCGGGCCAACGCCCCCTGTGTTGACCCAACTGCTTGAATAGCCCATAATTTCCCGTTCGTTTTTCCGCCCGCCGTCAACCCCAAGAATTCTCAGGATCCCAACGTGGCCAATATCAAGTCCGCCAAGAAGCGCGCCAAGCAGACCGTCGTGCGCAACGCGCGCAACGTCGCCCAGCGCTCCATGCTGCGCACCGCCGTCAAGAAAGTCATCAAGGCGCTGGACGCCAACGACGCCGCTGGCGCCGAAGCCGCCTTCGCCACCGCCCAGCCGATCCTCGATCGCTTCAGCTCGCGCGGCCTGATCCACAAGAACAAAGCTGCCCGTCACAAGAGCCGCCTCACCGCGCGCATCAAGGCCCTCAAGGCCGCTTGACGTCTGCTTGACGGCAGGTCCAACAGGAAACCCGGCTTCGGCCGGGTTTTTTGTTGCCTGCCGATGCGCCACCTTAAAACAGGCGCACAGACCCTGTAGAGCGGAGCTTGCTCCGCTGCTTCTGCCTTTGTTCTTATTTCGCGGCACGGGCGACACAGCCAAACCCGTGCACGTCAGGCCCGCGCGGGAAAGCCCCAGCGGAGCAAGCTCCGCTCTACGGGCAGCAGGACACCAGGTTCGCACCGCCAGCACTCAGCCGGCGTTCTGCGCAGCCTCGAGCGCGTCCTCGCGCTGGCGATCGAAGAAGGCCATCACGTCCTTCATGATCGGGAACGTGCCCTCGCGCGAAATCGCCGAAGTCACATACCAAGGCCCTTCCCAGCCCAGCTCGGCGACCACTGACCTGGCGCGCTCTGCGGCTTCGTCCTCGAACATCAGGTCAGCCTTGTTCAGCACCAGCCAGCGCGGCTTGTCCAACAGCTCCGGGTCATGCTTGCGCAGTTCATTCTCGATCGCGCGCACCTGCTCGGCCGGCGAGACGGTCACGCCCGTGTCGGCGAACTCCTCGGCCACCGGCGCCATATCCACCAGGTGCAGCAGCAGACGGGTGCGCTGCAAGTGGCGCAGGAACTGCGCACCCAGGCCGGCGCCTTCGGCCGCGCCCTCGATCAGGCCGGGAATGTCGGCGATCACGAAGCTGCGATAGGCCTCGACGCTGACCACGCCCAGGTTCGGATAGAGCGTGGTGAACGGATAATCGGCCACCTTGGGCGTGGCCGCCGACACGGCGCGAATCAGGGTGCTCTTGCCGGCATTGGGAAAGCCTAGCAGGCCAACATCGGCCAGCAGCTTCAGCTCCAGCTTGAGCAGGCGCTCCTCGCCCTCTTCACCCGGTGTGGCCTTGCGCGGGGCGCGCGTCACCGAACTCTTGAAATGCATGTTGCCCAGGCCGCCCTTGCCGCCCCGGGCCACCAGCAAACGATCGCCGTGGGCGACCAGGTCGCCGATGACTTCGTCGGTGCCGACGTTGACCACCATCGTGCCGACCGGCACGGTGATCACCAGGTCGTCGCCGGCCTTGCCATACATCTGCCGGCCCATGCCGTTCTCGCCGCGCTGGGCCTTGAAGCTGCGCTGGTGGCGGAAGTCGACCAGGGTGTTGAGGTTTTCGTCGGCCTGCAGCCAGACGCTGCCGCCGTTGCCACCATCGCCACCGTCCGGCCCGCCCAGCGGAATGAACTTCTCGCGGCGAAAGCCGACGCAGCCATTGCCGCCATTGCCGGCGACGATCTGGATTTCGGCTTCATCTACGAGTTTCATGGGAATTTGGACCGGAAAAAGAATGGGGATTGGCCGACCTGCGCAGACGCGTCGGCAGGAAATTCTAGCGGCTGCGGCCTACCGGCCCAACCGGAGCAGATGCCACCAGGCGCGGCAGCCCAAGAAACGAAAAACCCCGCCGAAGCGGGGCTTTCGCGGCGGTATCGCGAAGGCTTACGCCTCGGCCAACACGCTCACGGTGCGGCGCTTGTTGGCGCCCTTCACCGAGAAGTCCACCTTGCCATCGACCAGCGCGAACAGCGTGTGGTCGCGGCCCAGGCCGACGCCCTGGCCCGGATGGAACTGGGTGCCACGCTGGCGGATGATGATGTTGCCGGCTTCGATGGCCTGGCCACCGTAGACCTTCACGCCCAGCATCTTCGGGTTGGAATCGCGGCCGTTGCGCGAGGAACCTACGCCCTTTTTATGTGCCATGACTGCTTCTCCTTACTTCTTGCTGCCACCGGCGATGCCGGTGATCTCGATTTCGGTGTAGTACTGACGGTGTCCCTGCTGCTTCATGTGATGCTTGCGGCGGCGGAACTTGATGATGCGGACCTTGTCGGCACGACCCTGCGACTTGACCGTCGCGGTGACGGTGGCGCCGCTCAGCGCGTCGCCCAGGGTGATGCCGTTTTCGTCGCCCAGCATCAGCAGGGTGTCGAACGTGATGTCCTTACCGACTTCGGCGTCCAGCTTCTCAACGCGCAGGGTTTCGCCCTGCATAACGCGATACTGCTTGCCGCCCGTGACCAGAACTGCGTACATGGGTGCTTCCTCTTGGTGTTGGCTTTTCGTAGTTATTCTCATGCCTGTCGCCCATCGATGGGCAGACAGAAGCGGAATGATAACCGGATCAGTAACTTGGAGCAAGTCACCCCTGACAACACCGGCCATGGGCTGAACCCCGCGGCCCCATTGGCTCCCGGCTGCATGAAAACTGCTGTCCGGCCCTTCCAAATTCCACCAATTGCCCCCACACAGGGGACTCGCTAGGCTGACCGATTCGCGTCGAGTCGACACCGCCGGCGCTCCCCCTTTCCTGCACAGGCCAGACCCCCCAGGCATGGACAGTATCCGCATCCGCGGCGCACGCACGCACAACCTCAAGAACATCGATCTCGATCTGCCGCGCGACAAGCTGATCGTGATCACCGGCCTGTCCGGGTCGGGCAAATCCTCGCTGGCATTCGACACCATCTATGCCGAAGGCCAGCGCCGTTACGTGGAGTCGCTGTCGGCCTATGCGCGCCAGTTCCTGAGCGTGATGGAAAAGCCGGACGTGGACCACATCGAAGGCCTGTCGCCGGCCATCTCGATCGAGCAGAAGTCCACCTCGCACAATCCGCGCTCGACCGTGGGCACCATCACCGAGATCTACGACTACCTGCGCCTGCTGTACGCACGCGTGGGCATTCCGCGTTGCCCGGACCATGGTTATCCGCTGGAAGCCCAGACGGTCAGCCAGATGGTCGACCAGGTGCTGGCGCTGGATGGCGAGCAGCGCTGGATGCTGCTGGCGCCGGTGATCCGCGAGCGCAAGGGCGAGCACGCCCAGGTGTTCGAACAGCTGCGCGCGCAGGGCTTCGTGCGCGTGCGCGTGGATGGTGAGCTGTACGAAATCGACGCGGTGCCGCCGCTGGCCCTGCGCGTCAAGCACACCATCGAAGCGGTGATCGACCGCTTCAAGCCGCGCCAGGACATCAAGCAGCGCCTGAGCGAGAGCTTCGAGACCGCGCTGAAGCTGGGCGACGGCATGGCCGCGGTGATGTCGCTGGATGACGCCACCGCCGCGCCACAGCTGTTCTCGTCCAAGTACTCCTGCCCGGTCTGCGACTACTCGCTGCCCGAGCTGGAGCCGCGCCTGTTTTCGTTCAATTCGCCGGTCGGCGCCTGCCCCAAGTGCGACGGCCTGGGCGTGGCCCAGTTCTTCGACCCGGCGCGCGTGGTGGTGCATCCGGAGCTGTCGCTGTCGGCCGGCGCAGTGCGCGGCTGGGACCGGCGCAATGCGTACTACTTCCAGCTGATCGCCTCGCTGGCCAGGCACTACAAGTTCGACGTCGATGCGCCGTGGATGATCCTGCCGGAGAAGGTCCAGCAGGCGGTGTTGTACGGCAGCGGCAACGAACTGGTGACCTTCACCTACCTCACCGAGTCCGGTGGCCGCACCCAGCGCAAGCACAAGTTCGAGGGCATCCTGCCGAACCTGGAACGCCGCTACCGCGAGACCGAGTCGTCGGCCGTGCGCGAGGAGCTGGCCAAGTACATCAGCGAGCAGGCCTGCCCCGAATGCGGCGGCGCGCGTCTGAATCGCGCCGCGCGCAACGTGTTCGTCGCCGACCGGCCGCTGCCGGACATCGCGGTGCTGCCGGTCGACCAGGCGCTGGCGTTCTTCACCAGCATGAAGCTGACCGGCTGGCGCGGCGAGATCGCGACCAAGATCGTCAAGGAGATCGGCGAACGGCTGGGCTTCCTGATCGACGTCGGCCTGGATTACCTCACCCTTGAACGCAAGGCCGACACGCTGTCCGGCGGCGAAGCGCAGCGCATCCGCCTGGCCAGCCAGATCGGCGCCGGCCTGGTCGGAGTGATGTACGTGCTGGACGAGCCGTCAATCGGCCTGCACCAGCGCGACAACGAACGCCTGCTCGGCACCCTCACCCGCCTGCGCGACTTAGGGAATACGGTGATCGTGGTCGAGCACGACGAGGACGCCATCCGCGCGGCCGACTACGTGCTGGACATCGGTCCTGGCGCGGGCGTGCACGGCGGCGAAATCGTCGGCCAGGGCACGGTGGAAGACCTGCTGAAATCGCCGCGCTCGCTGACCGGGCAGTACCTGTCGGGCAAGCGCGCGATCGAAGTGCCCAAGACGCGCCACAAGTCCAACCCCAAGATGACCCTCAAGCTCACCGGCGCCAAGGGCAACAACCTCAAGGGCGTGGACCTGGAGATCGCCGCCGGATTGTTCACCTGCATCACCGGCGTATCCGGTTCGGGCAAGTCGACCCTGATCAACGACACGCTGTACACGCTCGCCGCCAATGCGATCAACGGTGCTTCGCATCCGGTGGCGCCGTTCGGCGAGATCCACGGCCTGGACCTGTTTGACAAGGTCGTGGACATCGACCAGTCGCCGATCGGGCGCACTCCGCGCTCCAACCCGGCGACCTACACCGGCCTGTTCACGCCGTTGCGCGAGCTGTATGCGCAGGTGCCCGAAGCGCGTGCGCGCGGCTATTCGCCCGGACGCTTCAGCTTCAACGTGCGCGGCGGCCGCTGCGAAGCCTGCCAGGGCGATGGCCTGATCAAGGTGGAGATGCACTTCCTGCCCGACGTGTACGTGCCCTGCGACGTCTGCCACGGCAAGCGCTACAACCGCGAGACGCTGGAGATCCTCTACAAGGGCTTCAACATCAACGACGTGCTGGAGATGACGGTCGAGGATGCGCTGAAACTGTTCGAGCCGGTGCCCTCGATCGCGCGCAAGCTGGAAACGCTGGTCGACGTCGGCCTGAGCTACGTCAAGCTGGGCCAGAGCGCGACCACGCTGTCCGGTGGCGAAGCGCAGCGGGTCAAGCTGTCCAAGGAACTCTCGCGCCGCGACACCGGGCGCACGCTGTACATCCTGGACGAGCCGACCACCGGCCTGCACTTCCACGACATCGAACACCTGCTGGCCGTGCTGCACAAGCTGCGCGACGACGGCAACACCATCGTGGTGATCGAACACAACCTGGATGTGATCAAGACCGCCGACCAGGTGGTCGATCTGGGTCCGGACGGCGGCCATCGCGGCGGCACCATTATCGCCACCGGTACCCCGGAGGAGATCGCGGCCAACCCTGCATCGCACACCGGCCGTTTCCTGGCCAAGCTGCTGCCGGAAACCACCGCCAAGGCCACCAGGCCCGCGGCGATGGCCAAGGCCGAGGTGCTGCCGCCGCGCATGGCGGCCAAGGTCGCTGCCAAGCAGGCGGCGGTGAAGAAGAAGATCAAGAAGAAGGTGTCTTCATGAGCGATGCAAGCCCGGCCTCAGATGTGCCGCGCCCGGTGCTGGCCCGCGTGCCGATCAGCGTACGCTGGCGCGACATGGACGCCTTTGGCCATGTCAACAACGCCAAGTACATCTCCTACCTGGAAGAGGCCCGCGTGCGCTGGCTGCACGGCGTCACGGACGGCGCGAAGATGGGCCGCGGGATCTCGCCGGTGGTGGCCAACACCCACGTCAACTATCGCCGTCCCATCGTGTGGCCCAACGACATTGTGGTCGAGCTGTTCGTCGAGCGCCTGGGTACCAGCAGCGTGACCATCGGCCACCGCATCGTGGCGGACAACGACGACACCGTGCTGTATTCGGATGGCCACGTGGTGGTGGTTTGGATCGACACGGCCACAGGCAAGAGTGCGCCGCTGCCCGACGCGGTGCGCGCGGCGAGCACGGTGGCCTGAAGGCCGCCGCACCACGGCCAGGCTTCATGTAGAGCGGAGCTTGCTCCGCTGGGGCCGTCTCGCAGTCCGACGAAGAACCCTCATGTAGAGCGGAGCTTGCTCCGCTAGGGCTTTCCCGCGGTCTGACCGGAGAGCAGCGGAGCTCGCTCCACTCTACAGATGCGGGCGCACCGCTCGTCTTGGCGGACGCCATGCCCGCCAGGCGTCCATACCGCACCGCATGGCGGGCTATCATCCGGGTCTGATCGCTCTGGGAGGAAGCCCCGCCATGTCCGAACTGATCCAGGTCCTGCAGCACGGCGACGTGCGCGAACTGCGCATGGACCGTGCGCCCGTCAACGCGCTGGATGACGCGCTCTGCGCCGCCCTGCTGGAGGCCTTGCGGGCCGCGTTCGATGACGGCGTGGCGGGCATCGTGCTGTCGGGCAATGAGCGCGTGTTTTCCGGCGGCCTGGACGTGCCCTACCTGCTGGCCCACGGCGATGACCGCGGCGCACTGCATGGCACGTGGAATGCGTTCTTCGAAGTTGCCAAGGCGATCGCCGCCGCACCGATGCCGGTATCAGCCGCGCTGACCGGCCATGCGCCGGCCGGCGGCTGCGTGCTGGCGCTGTGCTGCGACTACCGGGTGATGGCGCGCAGCGCCAATCCTGCCCGGCCCCTGCAGATCGGCCTGAACGAAACCCAGGTCGGCCTGGCCGTGCCCGACGGCATCCAGCATCTGATGCGCCGGGTGATTGGCGCGCATCGCGCCGAGCGCCTGCTGGTGGCCGGCGCGATGATTTCCGCCGAGCAGGCCGCCGAGCTGGGCCTGGTGGATGTGCTGGCCGACGACGCTCCAGCCACGGTCGCGCAGGCGCTCGCCTGGCTGCAGGCGATGGCGCGCCTGCCGCAAGCGCCGCTACGCAAGACCCGTAGCATCGCCCGGGCCGATGTGCGCGCGGCACTGGACAGCGTTGATCTGAACGACTTCATCGACGACTGGTTCCAGCCCGATACCCAGGCCGCATTGCAGGCGATGGCTGCGCGGTTGAAGAAACAATAGGCGTAAACCTAAATTCCCTGGCAATTCCCAGCCCGGGAAAGACCAGAGGCCGCGCCCGGGAAGCGGCGCTGCAGCTTGATTGAAGGCTCCCGGATGCGCTGCGCTTATCCGGGCTACGTTTCAGTCAGAGATTCAGGAAGTTACAGCCACCGGGCGCGCGGGATCGGAAATCCAGCCGCTCCACGAGCCTGTATAGATGCGCGGACCGGGCAGGCCTGCGTGTTCGAATGCCAGCAGCAGATGACACGCGGTCACGCCCGAACCGCACATCAACACTACGTCCTCGGGCGCATGCGGACCCAGCAACGGCAGCAGCTCGGCACGCAGCGCATCTGCTTGGCGCAAGCGCCCATCACGCACGTTGTCCAGGTACGGCCGGTTGACCGCGCCCGGCACGTGCCCGGCGACGCGGTCCACGTGTTCGTGCTGGCCGCTGTAGCGCGCTTGGGCACGGGCATCGATGAGCCAGCCCGGTGTGTCCTGCAGGCGCGCCGCCACCTCGGCATCGCCGGCGATGTGCGAGGCATCGTATTGACCGGGATAACGGAACTCCGGCGTGGGCACGGGTACTACGTCGGTTTCGGGCAACCCCGCAGCCTGCCAGGCGGCCAGGCCGCCGTCGAGCACCGCGACCTGCCGATGCCCCAGCAGCCGCAGCATCCACCACAGCCGCGCTGCGGCCATGCTGCCATCGCCCGCGTCGTAGACCACAACCTGGTGCTGCGGCGCGATGCCCCACTGCCCAAGCTTGGCAGTGAACTCGGCCGCATCCGGCAGCGGGTGTCGGCCCTGCCCCTGCGTGACCAGGTCCAGATCGGCCAGGTCCTGATTGAGATCGGCGTAGACCGCATGCGGCAGATGCGACTGCAGGTAGCCTGTGCGCCCCGCGGCAGCATCGGTCAGCACGAAGCGTGCATCGACGATGCGCAGGTCCGGGTCATGCAAATGCAGCACCAGCAGGGTGGGATCGACCAGCGTGGTCCAGTTCATGCGGCGGCCTCGAGTCGGCGGCGAAGGTTGTAGAGGATCGCGGCCGTCGCGCCCCAGATGCGCTGCTCGGCCCAGTCGTATTCCAGCACGGTGCGCTGGCGGCCTTTGAATTCGAGTTCGACGGTCCGCAGGTTCTGCGGCGCCATCAGATAATCCAGCGGCACTTCGAACACCTCGGCCACTTCGCCGGGATTGGGCACCGGGACGAAGCGCGGATCGATCACCGCCACTACCGGCATGACCAGAAAACCGCTGACCGTGGCCAGCGGATCGAGCAGACCGAGCGGTTGCACCTGATCGCGTTTGAGCGCGATTTCCTCATCGCTTTCGCGCAGCGCCGCGGCCACGGCATCGGCATCACCGGCATCGACACGCCCCCCGGGAAAGCTCACCTGCCCGCCGTGGTGGCGCAGGCCGTCGTGGCGACGCGTCAGCAGCACGGTGGTGCCCTCACTGCGCGGGACCAGGCCGGCCAGCACGGCCGCGGCGGCAACCGGGCGGGCGGTCAGCAGGCCTTCGAGTTCGGCGCTGTTCCAACCCTCCCCTTCAGGCGGGGTGTCGAGCGGATGCAGCGCGCGCTCCAGTGCGGCGTGCTCCGGCAGCAGGGTATGGAGTGCATGTTGCATGCGGGCGCGGTCGGGCAGACGTTCCATCAGAGCCTTGCGTGCATCATCGCCCATCTGCGACCAGGCGGCGATCTCATCAAGGGTGCAGACAGCCATCGCAGACGCCGTCGCCGCGCATCCTGCAGACGCCGGTGCACGGAGACAGGACCGAAGGCGCGGCGACGAGCATGTGGGGAACATCCTGGAAACGGGGGAATGCGCGCCCCAAACGACGATGCGCCGGACAGGCCGGCGCATCGTCAGGTCACGCATGAAGCAACGACTTACTGGACGCTGATCAGCTTGACGTCGAACACGACCGCCTGGTTCGGACCGATCGGGGACTGCGGGGTGTTGCCATAGGCCTTGTCGGCCGGCAAGGTCACTTCCCAGCGCGAGCCCGACGGCATCATGACCAGCGCATCGCGCAGGCCCTGCAGCGGGATCTCGCTGACCTTCAGGCTGGCCGGCGGCGGCGCGGTGGTCTGGCCCTGCGGCGGGCTGAAGGTGTCGACGAAGGTCCGGCCGTCGGACAACGAACCCTTGTACTGCAGGGTCACGGTGCTGGCCTGGGTCGGCTTGGCGCCGCTGCCGGCTTCGACCACGCGGTACTGGACGCCGCTTGGCAGGGTCTGCACGCCGGCCTTGGCCTTGTTCTGCGCCAGGAAGGCATCGGACTTGGTCTTGTTGGCGGCGGCGGCCTGCTCGAAAGCAGCCTTGGCCTTGGCCATCTGACGGGCTTCCATCTGCTGCACGGCGGTGCGCAGCTGATCGACCGGCACGGTCGGTTCCTTCTTTGCATAGCCTTCCTGCAGCGCCTTCTGCACGATGGCCAGGTCGATCGATTCACCGCTTTCGATCAGGTTGCGGCCCAGGTCGTAACCCAGGGCGTAGCTGAGCGAGTTGCGGTCAGGGGCAGCAGTGGAGGCCGGGGCGGCAGTCGGCGCCGGGGCTGCGGGCGAGGTCTGTGCGGCGGCGGTGCCTGCGGCCAAGGTCATGGCCAGCACGCTGGCAGAAAGCAAACGCAACTTCATGTCTTACAAACCTCCGGGGTTTTGGGAATGGGTCCACGACGGGCAACCCAGGTTGACGCGCTAGGATAGCCCCGGCCGAACTTAACGGCCAGTGAGATATCGCGGGCATTGACCGGTATTGGCAGTAGAAAGTTCCGGCTTTACTTTTTATTTACAAAACAAGGGCTTTTTATGGCTGAAACCCCTGTCCTGATCGCCGATGCCGGCGCAATCCGCCACATCACGGTCAACCGTCCGGACAAGCTCAATGCGCTCAATACGGCCACCATCGCCACCCTGACCGAAGCCTTCCAGGCGGCCGAGGTCGACCCGCAGGTCCGCGTGGTCGTCCTGACCGGCGCAGGACCGAAGGCCTTCGTCGCCGGGGCCGACATCAGCGAGATGGCCGACCTGGGTGCCATGGCCGGCCGTGATTTCGGCCTGCGCGGCCAGACCCTGATGCGCACCATCGAGACCTGCACCAAGCCGGTGATCGCCCGGGTCAACGGGTTTGCCTTGGGCGGCGGGCTGGAACTGGCGATGGCCTGCCACCTGCGGATCGCCTCGGACAACGCCAGGCTCGGCCAGCCGGAAATCAACCTGGGCCTGATCCCGGGTTTCGGTGGCACCCAGCGCCTGCTGCGTCTGGCCGGCCGTGCCGCCACGCTGGAACTGTGCATGCTGGGCGCACCGATCAGCGCATCCCGCGCGCTGCAGCTGGGCGTGGTCAATGAGGTGGTGCCAGCCGATGAACTCGATGCACGCGTGACGGCCGTTGCCGAACAGCTGGCCAGGTCGGCGCCGCTGGCGCTGCGCGGCGTCCTGGAAGCGGTCATCCATGGCGGCGAATGTTCGCTCGGCGAAGGCCTGCAGTTCGAAGGCGCGCAGTTTGGCCTGATGTTCGCCACCGAAGACATGCGCGAAGGCACCGCTGCGTTTCTGGGCAAGCGCAAGCCGCAGTTCGCGGGGCGCTGATGGGACAGCAGCACACCGTGCACGATTGCGCGCACCTCCAGGCGCTGGCCGCGCTGCTGGCCGATGATGCGGTCGATGCCGCGATCGAGGCTGGACTGATGGATGTCCAGGCCGATCCGCATTGCGCCCAGTGCAGCGAGGAGGCGCAGCGCGTGCTGTCGGAGCAGAACCGTCTGCGCATCAACTGGGCTGCGCGCGAGCGCCATCGCGCCCGCAGCGCACGCCTGCAGCGCCGCGCGGCCGAGCGCCAGGCAAAACGCGCGCCCGCGCCGGCATCCGCAGCGGCGCTGGCCGTATCGGCACCGGCACCGGCGTTGCCGGCCGCCGTCGCTGCGGCCTTGGCACGGGCCAAGGCGCGCGCCGCGAAGCATTCCCGCTCATGAGTGCGATTGCCACACGCCGCTCCCGCACGCTTACGCGCACGGAGATCGAAGCGCTGTTCTCGCGCCTGGCCGAGCTCAATCCCGCCCCGACCACCGAGCTGGAATACACCTCGCCGTTCGAACTGCTGATCGCGGTGATCCTGTCGGCGCAGGCCACCGACGTGGGCGTGAACAAGGCCACGCGCAGGCTGTATCCGGTCGCCAACACACCGCAGGCCATCCTGGACCTGGGCGAAGAGGGCCTGAAGCGCTACATCTCCACCATCGGGCTGTTCAACGCCAAGGCCAGGAACGTCATCGCCACCTGCCGCATCCTGGTCGAGCAGCACGGTGGTGAAGTCCCGCGCCAGCGCGAAGCGCTGGAAGCCCTGCCCGGGGTCGGTCGCAAGACGGCCAACGTGGTGCTCAACACCGCTTTCGGCGAATCCACCATGGCGGTGGACACGCATATCTTCCGCGTCGCCAACCGCACCGGGCTGGCGCCGGGCAAGGACGTGCGTGCGGTCGAGGACAGGCTGGTCAAGGTGGTTCCTGCGCATTATCTGTACCACGCGCACCACTGGCTGATCCTGCACGGGCGCTACGTGTGCAAGGCGCGCCGGCCGGACTGCCCGCAGTGCGTCATCCGTGACATCTGCCGCTTCAAGGACAAGACGCCGGACAGCGCGCAGCCACGCTGAGTCCGGTTCCGCTGTGCACCTGTAGAGCGGAGCTTGCTCCGCTGGGCCTTTGTGGCGATCTGTCCGGAAAGCAGCGGAGCAAGCTCCGCTCTACAGGGAAGCAAAGCCATCTGCACTGGTGAACCCAGGAAAGCCGACGGCGGCGGAGCTTTCGCCCCGCCGCCGTCGGCAACATCCCGACAATGTCGCTTTGATCAGAAGGTCACGTCACCCCACACACCGAATTCCTTGGTGTGCAGGTCGATGCTGGTGTCGTTCTCGTTCTTGGTGTCCTTGTACACAGCGGCCAGCTTGAAGCCCTTGGTCACCGGGAACTCGACGCCGAGGTTGAAGTACTTGTTCTCCAGGCTCGGATCGACGTCCTTGCTGGTATTGGCCTTGTCGTAACGGGCGAAGGCGTTGATGCCGGTGGCGGTCAGCGGCACGCTGCCCCACACCGACCAGCCATCGGCCTTGTCGTCGATCACGTTGGTGACGGCCCAGTTCTTGGCCTGGAACCATTCGGCACCCAGGCGGAAACCGGACGGCGCGGCGTAGGCGGCCATCGCATCCACACGCGTGGCGGTCTGCGGCGGATCGATGTTCTCGGTCTCCTGGCCGCGCTTACCGTTGTAGCCGCCCACGGCGATGATGGTGTTGGGCGTGGGCGCGAAGCCTGCGCGCGCCTCGATGTCCACGCCCTTGCTGCGGCTGAAGTTGCGGTAGCCGCGGCCATTGACCACCGATACGGCGTAGTTGGCCATGCCGCCGGCGACATCGCCGCTGGCGTGCACGCCCCAGTCCGACGAGGTGCCATAGGACAGGCGGTCGGTCACGGTGTTCTCGACATAACGCATGCCGTAGAACTTCTCGGCGAACGGAATCCACGGCATGTCCGAGGCACCGATGCGGGCCACGAACGCGTCGGAGAACTTGCCCTGCAGGTAGGCCTTCTTCACGAACACTTCGGTGTTGCCGATGGCCGACAGGTACTGGAAGTCGGTGGTCAGGTTGGCCGACCAGATATCGTTGAACTTGTGGTCGACGGTCAGGTAGAAGCGCTTGACGTCGAAGCCGCTGCCGCTGGCATCGGTCTTGCTGCCGTTGTCTTCCTGGTTGATGTTGCTGGCGTCGAAGAACATCCGGCCGCCGATCTTGGTGTCGTTGACCAGCTTGGTCAGCTTGTCCACGCTTTCCTGCGTCTTCTGCGTCGTCTCGATGGCCTGGGCCTGGGCGACATTGACATCGGACTGGGCATCGGCCTGCGCCTGCTGGGCGTCGGCCTGCGCCTTCAAGGCATCAAGTTGGGCCTGCAGCTGGGCCACCTGGGCCTGCAGCTGGGCCATCTGTTCGGCGGTGACCGCCGGGGTCTGGGTGGCTGCAGACGCGTTGCCGGCGAAGGCAAGGCTGGACAGCCCGAGACCTGCGACGATCGCGGTAGCGAGCAGATTGGAACGCATGGGAACTCTCCACGAGGTTGGGTTGGATGTGGCAGCGCCGGGCCCCTCATGCGAAGGTCCGGCGCTGAACGGCGTGAAGATTCCGTCAAACGCGTGACAGCTCCGCGTCATCCCCATGGCAGAAAAAAGACAGCGGGCGGCTGCTGCCTTTCCGCCAATGACTGTCATGTTTCTGCAACCGCAATGCCTCGAAACCATCATGGAACGGTCGTGCAATGGCGCCGCCGCCACACTATCCGTGGCCTGTCTCCATCCATCCGAGGACTCAACCGTGACTTCCCTTCCCAAGGCCCGCCTTGCACTGGCCTTTGCTCTGGCCTCCTGCGTGTTCGCCGCCAATGCGACCGACGTGACCGGCGCCGGCTCCAGCTTTGTGTATCCCGTGCTGTCCAAGTGGTCGGCGGCCTACTCCCAGAAGAGCGGCAACCAGATCAACTACCAGTCGATCGGTTCCGGCGGCGGTATCGCCCAGATCAAGGCCGCCACGGTCGACTTCGGCGCGTCGGACAAGCCGCTGGACGCGGCTGATCTGGCCAGCTCGGGCCTGGGCCAGTTCCCGGTGGTGATCGGCGGCATCGTGCCGGTGTTCAACGTGCCGGGCGTGGCCCCGGGCGCGCTGAAGCTGGATGGCGCTACGCTGGCCAACATCTTCATGGGCAAGATCACCAAGTGGAACGACCCGGCCCTGGTCGCGTTGAACCCGGGCCTGGCCCTGCCTGACCTGCGCATCACCGTCGTGCACCGTTCCGACGGTTCGGGCACCAGCTTCAACTTCACCAACTACCTGTCCAAGGTCAGCCCGGACTGGAAGGCCACCGTCGGCGAAGGCACGGCCGTGACCTGGCCCAGCGGCATCGGCGGCAAGGGCAACGAAGGCGTGTCGGCCTATGTGCGTCAGATCAAGGGCGGCGTCGGCTACGTCGAATACGCCTATGCACTGCAGAACAAGCTCTCCTATGCCGCCATGCGCAATGCGGCCGGCAAGACCCTGGTGCCCAGCAGCGAAGCCTTCTCTGCCGCCGCGTCCACCGCGGACTGGAAGTCGGCCAAGGACTTCAACCTGATCATGACCAATGCCCCGGGCGCCGATGCGTGGCCGATCACCGCCACCACCTGGGCCATCATGTACAAGAAGCCCAAGAACGCCGCGCAGAGCAAGGCCGCGCTGGACTTCTTCAAGTGGTCCTTCGAGCAGGGCCAGGCCCAGGCCAAGGAACTGGACTACGTGCCGCTGCCGCCGGCGCTGGTGCAGCAGATCGAAGCCTACTGGGCCAGCAGCATCAAGTAAGGGCGACAAACGGCCCGGCGGTGGAACGACTCATCGCTTGCGCTGCATGTAGTGGAAAAAAAGCCCGGGCCAGCCCGGGTTTTTTTTGGACCCGAATAGGGCCGGCAAGCTCGATGCGCGCTGTTTCCGGGGCCGGCAGGAGGCGTCCCGAGCGGCAGCCGATCACACCGTCATGACCCTGTAACAAAAGCATCATCCAATAGCGTCAGCTGCCGGCTACCCGGCACCGTCCGCCTAACCTGGAGTTGCTGATGAACCTCAAGCCGGCCCGCATGGCCCTGCTGTCCCTGTCGATCGCCCTGGCCGTTGCCGCATGCAACAAGCCTGCCGACCAGGCCAACACGGCTGCTCCGCCTGCCGATGGCGCCACGGCTGCAGCGCCAACCGCGCAGAATCCCAACGCCGCGCAGGTGTCCGGCGCAGGCGCGTCCTTTATCTATCCGCTGGTGTCCAAGTGGTCGGCCGATTACGCCAGCAGCACCGGCAACCAGGTCAACTACCAGTCGATCGGTTCCGGCGGTGGCATCGCCCAGATCAAGGCCGGCACCGTGGATTTCGGCTCCTCCGACAAGCCGCTGTCCTCCGATGAGCTTGCCCAGGCCGGCCTTGGCCAGTTCCCGTCCGCGATTGGCGGCGTGGTCCCGGTGGTCAACCTGGAAGGCATCGAAGCCGGCAGGCTGCGCCTGACCGGCGAACTGCTGGCCAATATCTTCCTGGGCAAGGTCACGATGTGGAACGACCCGGCCATCGTCGCAGCCAACCCCGGCGTCAAGCTGCCCGAGGCCAAGATCAGCCTGGTGCATCGCTCCGACGGTTCGGGCACCAGCTTCAACTTCACCAACTACCTGGCCAAGGTCAGCCCGGAGTGGAAGGCCACCGTCGGCGAAGGCACCTCGGTGCAATGGCCCGGCGGCGTGGGCGGCAAGGGCAACGAAGGCGTGGCCTCGTACGTGAAGCAGATCAAGAACTCGATCGGCTACGTCGAGCTGGCCTACGCCCTGCAGAGCGCGATGCCCTACACCTCGATGCAGAACGCCGCCGGCCAGTGGGTCGAGCCGAACGCCGAATCCTTCGCCGCCGCCGCCGAAAGCGCCGACTGGACCAACGCCAAGGATTTCAACCTGGTCATCACCAATGCCGCGGGCGAAAAAGCCTGGCCGATCACTGCCACCAACTTCATGCTGATGCACAAGCAGCCTTCCGATGCCAAGCGCAGCGCCGAGACCCTGGCGTTCTTCAAGTGGGCCTTCGAAAACGGCCAGAAGCAGGCCGAAGAACTGCACTACGTCCCGCTGCCGGCACCGCTGGTGCAGCAGATCGAAGCCTACTGGGCAGCTGAATTCAAGTGACGTCATGGCGCGGCCGTGCAACGCACGGCCGCCTTTGCCATGACGTCATCCCCGCGAAGGCGGGGATCCAGCGCCGTTGCAGTTGCCTCTGTTTTTGTTTCTGACTTTCCCACAGCACAAGCAAAGCCCCTGGATGACCAGCCAGCCGGCCGTTGAAAAACACTCCCCGCCGTCGCGGGAATGACGAATTCACTGTTGAACCCGCCGGAATGACGCGTCCAACCCTTACGGACACCCCATGAACGCAGCGACGCTTCCCGCCGCCAGCACCACCCGCGACACCCGCGATGCGCGTGCCGATCGCCTCTTCCGCTGGATCCTGGTCGGCACGGTCGCCTTCGTGCTGGTCGCCCTGGCCAGCGCCGCCCTGTCCATGCTCTGGGGCGGCCGCCACGCGCTGCTCACCCAGGGCTGGAACTTCATCACCTCGTCCGAGTGGAATCCGGTCGAGAACAAGTACGGAGCGCTGGCGCCGATCTACGGCACCCTGGTCACCGCGCTGATCGCGATGGTCATCGCCGTGCCGGTGAGCTTCGGCATCGCGTTCTTTCTGACCGAAGTGGCGCCGCGCTGGCTGCGCGGGCCGATCGGCACTGCGATCGAACTGCTGGCCGGCATCCCCTCGATCATCTACGGCATGTGGGGCCTGTTCGTGCTGGTGCCGATGATGACCGAGTACGTCACGCCCTGGCTCAACGATACCCTGGGCGAACTGCCGCTGATCGGCCCGATGTTCCAGGGGCCGCCGCTGGGCATCGGCATCCTGACCGCCGGCTTCGTGCTGGCGATCATGGTGATCCCCTTCATCTCCTCGGTGATGCGCGAGGTGTTCCTGACCGTACCCACGCGCCTGAAGGAATCGGCCTATGCGCTGGGCTCGACCAAGTGGGAAGTGAGCTGGGACATCGTCCTGCCCTACACCCGCTCGGCGGTGATCGGCGGCATCTTCTTAGGGTTGGGCCGCGCACTGGGCGAGACGATGGCGGTGGCCTTCGTGGTCGGCAACAGCGTGTCGCTGTCGGTCTCGCTGCTGATGCCTGGCACCACCATCGCCGCATTGATCGCCAATGACTTCGGCGAGGCCACTGAAACCTATCGCTCCGCATTGCTGCTGCTGGGCTTTGTCCTGTTCGTGGTGACCTTCGTGGTGCTGGCGGTGGCCCGCTACATGCTCATGCAGCTTTCGCGTCGGGAGGGTAACTGATGAACGCTTCCGCGCTCTACCTGCGCCGCCGCGTGGTCAACGTGGTCGCCATCGCGGTGTCCTCTGCCACGGCGATCTTCGGCCTGGTGTTCCTGGCCTGGATCCTGTGGACGCTGCTGGCCAAGGGCCTTGCTGGCATCAGCCTCAACCTGTTCACCATGAACACCCCGCCGCCGATGCAGGACGGCGGCCTGCTCAATGCGTTCTTCGGCAGCGCGGTGATGTGCGCGCTGGCCATCGCGATCGGCGCGCCGCTGGGCGTGCTGGCCGGCACCTGGCTGAGCGAATACGGCCACGCCCGCAAGGCCGGCATCGTGGTGCGCTTCGTCAACGACATCCTGCTGTCGGCGCCATCGATCGTGCTGGGCCTGTTCGTCTACGCGATGGTGGTGTCGGTGATCGGTTTCTCGGCGCTGGCCGGTGCGATCTCGCTGGCCTTCATCGTGCTGCCGGTGGTGGTGCGCACCACTGACGAAATGCTGCGTCTGGTGCCCGCGCAGATGCGCGAAGCCGCCCTGTCGCTGGGAGTGCCGCAGTGGAAGGTCACCCTGCAGGTGCTCTACCGCAGCGCTTCGGCCGGCATCGTCACCGGCATCCTGCTGGCCCTGGCCCGCATCTCGGGCGAGACCGCGCCGCTGCTGTTCACTGCGTTCGGCAACCAGTTCTGGAGCACCAATGTCTTCCGCCCCATGGCCTCGGTGCCGGTGGTGATGAACCAGTTCGCCGGCAGCCCCTACGAATCCTGGCAGACCCTGGCCTGGGCCGGTGCGCTGGTGCTGACCGTGTTCGTGCTGCTGGTCAGCCTGGGCGCGCGTTTCTTCCTGCTGCGCAACAGGATCTCCAATGACTGACTTATCGATGGACCCCACCATGAACGATGTGCAGCACGCCGCCCCAACCCCGCGCCTGACCCAGGTCACCACCGACCGCGGCGTGCTGCCGCCGGCAGAGGTGAAGCTGGAAGCCCGCGGCCTGGACTTCCACTACGGCAGCTTCCACGCGCTGAAGAACATCAACCTGCAGATCCCGGAAAAGCGCGTGACCGCGCTGATCGGTCCGTCGGGCTGCGGCAAGTCCACGCTGCTGCGCATCTTCAACCGCATCTACGCGCTGTATCCCAAACTCAAGGCGTCGGGCGAGGTGCTGCTGGACGGCGAGAACATCCTCTCGCCCAAGTACCCGATGAACCGCCTGCGCAGCAAGGTCGGCATGGTGTTCCAGAAGCCGGTGCCGTTCCCGATGACGATCTTCGAGAACGTGGCCTATGGCATCCGCCACCACGAGAAGCTGTCCAAGGCCGACATGAAGGACCGGGTCGAACAGGCCCTGCGCCAGGGCGCGCTGTGGGATGAGGTCAAGGACAAGCTGGGCCAGAGTGCGTTGGGACTGTCCGGCGGCCAGCAGCAGCGCCTGTGCATTGCCCGCGCCGTGGCGCTCCGGCCTGACGTGCTGCTGCTGGACGAGCCGACCTCGGCGCTGGATCCGATCTCCACCAGCCGGATCGAGCAGCTGGTGGAAGAGCTCAAGCGTGACTACACCATTGCCATCGTCACCCACAACATGCAGCAGGCCGCGCGCGTGAGCGACTACACCGCCTTCATGTACCTGGGCGACCTGATCGAGCACGACGTCACCTCGACCATCTTCTCGCGCCCGTCCAAGCAGCAGACCGAGGACTACATCACCGGCCGGTTTGGGTGAGCGGTCGCGCTTGGTCGACGCCAACCGGCATCGACTGCGACCGCGAACGCCCGGCCTCGGATGGCCGGGCCGGAGCCGAACGAAGGCACGATGTACCGCCATGGATGGCAGCAGCACACGCAAGCCCACGCGGCACTGCCGCGCAGGCGATCGAAATGCCCGGCTCGGATGGCCGCAGCAAAAACCCAAGCACTCCCGCTCCCCAGGACTTCCCATGCCTATCGACAACCTCCCCCGCGAACACATCGTCAAGAGCTACGACGAAGAGCAGCGCCGCCTGGCCGGTGAGATCCTGCACATGGGCGAGATCGCCGTGGCGCAGCTGGAAGCAGCGCTGGACGTGGTCGAACGTCGTGATGACCGCGCCGCCCAGCGCATCATCGCCAACGACGAAGCCATCGACACGCTGGAATCGCAGGTCAGCCACGACGTGATGCAGCTGGCGCTGCGCGGACCGATGGCACGCGACCTGCGCGAGATCCTGGCCGCGCTGCGCATTCCCACCGACATCGAGCGCATCGGCGACTACGCCGCCAACGTGGCCAAGCGCTCGATGGCACTCAATGCGCTGCCACCGGTGCCGCATGCCACGGGCCTGCGCGCATTGGGCCAGGTCGCCGCGCAACTGGTGCGCGATGCCATGACCGCCTACCGCGACAATGATTCAGAACTGGCTGTGCAGGTGCGCGAACGCGATGCCGAGCTGGACGCGCTGTACACCTCGCTGTTCCGCGAACTGCTGACCTACATGATGGAAGACGCGCGCAACATCACTCCGTGCACGCATCTGCTGTTCATGGCCAAGAACCTGGAACGCATCGGCGACCACGCCACCAACATCGCCGAGAACGTGTGGTTCCTGGTGAAAGGCGATCAGCCGCTGCGGCCGCGCGACAAGCGCGACGAAACCTCGTTCACCAGCGCGACCTGAGCCGCTGCAGGAAGTCGCATTTCGCAATCAACTCGCTGCGGATCACGTGGGGCGCGTCCTTCGGGGCGCGCCTCTTCATGCCGCGCTGCCGGCGCACGGAGCGGGGATCCGGCTACGGTCTGCTAGGCTTTGGCCATGCAAGACACTTCCGCAATACCCCCCGCCGCGCCCAATCCGCCCGTTTCGCCCATGGCCCGCCGCTTCCGCGGCTTCCTGCCTGTGGTGGTGGACGTGGAGACCGGCGGCTTCGACTGGAACCGCCACGCGCTGCTGGAAATCGCCGCAGTGCCGATCGACCTGGACGAGGCGGGCCGCTTCATCCTGGGTGAGACCTCATGCGCGCACCTGGTGCCGGCGCCGGGGCTGGAGATCGACCCCAAATCGCTGGAAGTGACCGGCATCGTGCTGGACCATCCCTTCCGCCTGGCCAAGCCGGAAAAGGAAGCGTTGGACCACGTGTTCGCGCCAATCCGCGCGGCAGTGAAAAAGCATGGCTGCCAACGCGCGATCCTGGTCGGCCACAACGCCCACTTCGACCTGAATTTCCTCAATGCTGCGGTCGCGCGCACCCAGCACAAGCGCAATCCGTTCCACCCCTTCAGCGTGTTCGACACGGTGACCATGGGTGGCATGGCCTATGGTCAGACCGTGCTGGCGCGCGCGGTGCAGGCCGCGGGCATGGAGTGGCATTCGGAAGAAGCGCACTCGGCCGTGTACGACGCCGAGCAGACCGCGCGCCTGTTCTGCAACATCGCCAACCAGTGGCCGCAGGCGCGCAGCCCGGCGGTGTGATCGCCCCGGCCTAATCCGGGCAAGGCGCAACCGTTGGCGCCGTGCTGCCCAGCGTTGCGCCGGCCGAGGCCACGATCACCGCCGCAATCGCCAACCACTGCAGGCCCGACAGCTGCTCGTGCAGCAGCACCAGCCCGCACAGCGCGGCCAGCGCCGGTTCCAGGCTCATCAGCATGCCGAAGGTGCGGGTCGGCAGCCGCGTCAGCGCCATCATCTCCAGCGAGTACGGCAGCGCCATCGACAGCACCGCCACGCCCAGGGCGGCTGGCAGCACCGCCGGATGCAGCAGCGCGCTGCCGGCGTGGGCCACACCCCATGGCACCGCGACCATCGCGGCAATCGTCGATCCCAACGCCACGGTGCGTGCGCCGTGTTCGGCGCCGGCCTTCTGTCCGAACACGATGTAGCACGCCCAGCACGCGCCCGCAGCCAACGCGCACGCCATGCCGAATGGATCAAGCGCCGTGTCCGCGCCGGGCCACGGCACCAGCAGCAACAGGCCGCCGGCGGCCAGCGCTGCCCACACCACGTCCAGCAGCCGGCGCGATCCAAACAGCGCCAGCGCCAATGGGCCGGTGAACTCCAGCGCCACCGCTAGTCCCAAGGGGATGGTCTGCAGGGCGATGTAGAACACGGTGTTCATCAGGCCCAGCGAGATCCCGTAGCCGGCCAGCATTTTCCACGGCAGCGTACGCCAGGCCAGGGTCCAAGGGCGGAAAACGATCCACAGCAGGATCGTGCCCAAGCCCAGGCGCAGCGCGGTGGCACCGGTGGCGCCGACCGCAGGGAACAGCGTCTTGGCCAGGCTGGCGCCGGCCTGGATGGACAGCATCGAGGCCAACAGCAGCAACACCGGAAACAGAAGCGCCGACGGTCGGGAACGTGACAGGAAGGACAAGGAGGTCTGCGGCTGGAGCGGAAGGGCGTTGCGCATTGTATTCCTCGCGCAGATTGCGCTTGGGCAACTCGCGTAGCCCGGGTAAGCCAAGCGCACCCGGGAACCATTCGCGGTCACGCATCCCGGGTGCGGCCCGCGGCCTTACCCGGGCTACGGCGGCCAGCAGCGCACCGACGGCCCGCAGCGCAGCGCGCACGAAGGCGGTGGCGATGTGGTCGGCGCGCGCGACGCCGATCGGCGACGTGAATGCAGACGGTCCGGTACTGCGAGCCATGTAGACATTCCTTGCGAATTCCCCGGCACGAGGCGTGCGGGCACCGCTCCACGTTGGCCACCGTCTGCGCCGAGCAGCCCTCATTGCAGCAGGTCCCTTCGCAACGCCTCGACGCGGAAGATCGCAGCCTGCCGCCATGGCCACGCTCCTGCGCGCAATCCAAGGCGACATCACCACGCTGACGGTCGACGCCATCGTCAATGCGGCCAACCGTTCGCTGCTGGGCGGCGGCGGGGTCGACGGTGCCATCCATCGCGCGGCCGGTCCGCAGCTGCTGGCCGAATGCCGTTCGCTGGGCGGCTGCCCTACGGGACAGGCCAGGCTCACCGCCGGCTATCGATTGCCGGCGCGCCATGTGATCCACGCCGTGGGCCCGGTCTGGCATGGCGGTCACGAGGGCGAGGCCGAACTGCTGGCCGCCTGCTATCGCAACAGCCTGGCGCTGGCCGCGCAGCACGGCCTGACCAGCCTGGCCTTTCCCTGCATCAGTACCGGCATCTACGGCTATCCGCCGGACGCGGCCGCGCGTATCGCCGTGGACACTGTGCGTGCAGCCGCTGGTGAAACTCCAGCGCTGGAGGAGGTGCTCTTCTGCTGTTTTTCCGAGGCCGACATGGCGCGCTATCGCGCGCTGCTGGACTGATGTCTGCGAGGTAATCGGCTCAGTCGTGTTCGGTGCGATCGCGGCCCTGGCGCTTGGCGCGATACAGCAACCGGTCGGCGCGCTGGTAGAGCGAGGCCGGTGAGATATCATTGGGCTCCAGCTGCACCAGCCCTGCGCTGAAGGTGATCCGCAACGATGCCACGCCGCCCCAGCCGGCCTGCGCATGGAACAACTCGCGCAGTCGTGCACAGGCCTTGGCCGCCTGTGGCAGCGGGGTGTCGGTGAACACCAGACAGAATTCCTCGCCGCCACTGCGCGCGGCCATATCGGCACTACGCGCGTGCTCCACCAGCAGCGCGCCGACCTGCTTGAGCACCGCATCGCCGATACCGTGCGAGTACTGGTCGTTGACCTTCTTGAAATGGTCCACGTCCAGCATCGCCATGCACAGCGGCTGGCCGCTGCGGCGGGCCCGGGCGATCTCCTGGGCCAGGCGTTCGTCCAGCGCGCGACGATTGGGCAGGCCGGTCAGCACGTCCTCGCGCGCCTGGCGCTCGAAGGTTTCGGACTGCAGCCGCAGCTGGTGCAGCAGGCCGGTTTTTTCCCGGTTGGCATCGCGCAGCTGCTGGGCCTGCACCTGCAGGTCGCGGGTCCGTTCGTTCACCAGTCGCGCTAGGCCAATGGCGCGGGTCCGGTAGCGATGGATGCGATACCGGTAGATCCCGAACATCAGCAGTCCCAGCGCCAGCAGCGTGGCGGCCTGCAGGTCGTGCCGCTGCCACGGCAACGGCCGGATGGTGAAGCGCAGGACCGCTTCGCGATCGCTCCACGGGCCATCGGGATGGGCGGCCGACACATGCAGGGTGTAGTCGCCCGGCGGCAGGCGGATGAATTCCACGCTGCGCTGGCGATCGCGCTTGACCCAGTCGCTGTCCAGGCCCTCCAGCCGCGTGCGGTATTCGGTGCGCTCGGGCAGCAGATAGCTCAGGCCCACGTAGCTCACGCTGAGCCGGTGCCCGCCTTCCAGCGAAAGCGAAGCATGATTGCGCCAGGGCAGCGGCAGGCCGTCCTGCTCGACATCGTCGATCACCACCGGCGGCGGCGGGCGCTCGCGGAACCACTGCAGCCGGCGCGGGTCGACCGTGGCCACGCCGCCGGCGGTGGCCACCCATAGCGTGCCGTCGTCGCGCACCACCGCGGTCGGGCCGGAGCTGCCGTTGGCCTGCGAATTGGCCATGCCGTCCATCTCGTTGTAGTTCACCATCGCCACGCGCGGCTGCAGTCCGTTGGCGACCCGCTCCAGGCTGGCCAGATCGGTGCGCAGCACGCCGCGGTTGCTGGTGATCCACAGATGTCTGTCGTGGTCGGGGATGAGCTGGAATACCGCATCGACCGGCACGCCCTGCTCCAGGCCCACGCGCGCCAGCGTGCCGTTGCGATAGCGGTAAAGCCCGCGATCGGTGCTGATCCACATCCCATCGCCGATCCGGGTGAAGCCGAAGACCGTGCGGCCGCCGCCCAGGGCTTCGAGCGGAATCGACTCGACCTTCTCGCCCCGCAGGACCAGTGCGCCCTCCAGCGTGCCCAGCCAGACCGCGCCCGGTTCGCTGTAGACCGCCGTGGTCAGCGCGGCAGGCAGCCCGGCAACGGGCGGAGCGATGACACGTCCGCCCTGCACGCGAGCCAGCCCGAGCTGGCTGGCCAGCCAGACCACCCCGTCAGGGCCGATGCTGATGCCACGCACCGTTCCGGCAGCCAGCCCCTGCTCCGGCCCATAGCGCTGCACGGCGCCGCTGGACGTCCGGCGATACAGGCCGTCGTTGGCCGTGCCGATCCACAGCGTACCGTCGCGCTGCTGGGCCAGGCTCAGCACCGAAGGCGGCTTGCCGGTGCTGGTCGGCAGATCGATGTGCTGAATGCCGCGATCCGGCCCGATCCGATCCAGGCCGGTGGAATGGCCTACCCACAGATCGCCACCGACATCCTGCAGCACCGCGCGCACGTAGTCCGAGCCCAGGCCGTCACGCGCGGTGGTATTGGTGAACAGCGTTTCGCGCAGGCGGAACAGCCCGCCGTTGGCGCCCACCCAGATGCTGCCTTCGGCGTCTTCCTTCAGGCTGGTGATACGCCCACGCGGCAGCGGCAAGCCCGAGGACAGGCTTTCGATGCCAAGGTGGCCTGCGCGCAGGACGCCGACGCTTTCGGTGCCGATCCACAGGTCGCCATGGCGATCCTGCAGCAGCGCGGTCACCCGGCCGGCGCCCGGCAGCGTATGCACCAGCACCAATTGGTCGCCTTCCAGGCGATACAGGTTGTCCTGCGCCACCACCCACAGCGTGCCGTCCGCGGCCAGGTACGGCCAGGCATATCCCGGCGGCAGGCCGAACTCCTTCGATGCGGCGTGCATGGCGCCGTCGGGGTCGCGGATCACCAGGCCTTCATTGCTGCCGACCCAGATCCGGTCCCGCGCATCGACCAGCATGCGCGAGTAGGCCGTCCGCAGCGGCGAATCGGCCGCCGGCGCTTCGTAGACCGTGCGTCCGTCCGGAGTCAGGTATGCCAGTCCGCGCCCTTCGAACAGCATCCACAGCCGGCCGCGATGATCCATCGCCATCGCCGGCAGCAGCACTTCGGGCACGTGGTCCGGACGCGGCCAGACCTTGAGCTTGCCATCGGCCGTGTAGCGGCTGACGTTGCCGCGCGAATCGCTCAGCCACAGCGCCCCTGATGGATCCACATGCAGGCCACCGATGCCGTTGTCCGGCAGCGCCGGGCGGGTTCCGCGGTCGAAGGTGGTGAATTCCAGGCCGTTGTAACGGACCAGCCCTTCCCAGGTAGCAAACCACAGGTAGCCATCAGCGGTCTGGGCGATGTCGCGGATCGAGTTGTGCGGCAGTCCGTCGCGCGAGGTCCACAGGTCGATGGCGTAGTCGTGCAGCGGCGGCGAGGGCGCTGGCGTTGCCGCCAGTAGGACTGCTGGCAGCAGCAGCAGCGCGCACGCGAGCAGCGCGAAGACACACATGCGCGGCAGCCAACGCGTCATCCGCGACACCCCGTAATGCATTCCATGCGTGCGTCCCCCGACCCGCATTTCCTGTCCCCTGCGCGGATTACAAACCGCGCTGGCGGACCGCCTCGAACAGGGTCACGCCGGTGGCGACCGAGACGTTGAGGCTTTCGATATCGCCGGGCATCGGGATCTTGACCAGTCCGTCGCAATGCTCGCGCGTCAACCTGCGCATGCCGTCGCCTTCGCCGCCCAGGACCAGGGCGATGTTGCCCTTCAGGTCGATGGAATACAGCGAGGCCTCCGCCTCACCGGCCAGGCCGTAGATCCACACGCCGAGTTTCTGGATCTCGCGCAGTGCGCGGGCCAGGTTGGTCACCGCGACCACGGGCACGCGATCCGCGGCACCGGCCGAGGTCTTGCGCACGGTGGCGTTCAAGCCCACCGACTTGTCCTTGGGAATCACCACCGCGGTCACGCCTGCAGCCGCGGCACTGCGCAGGCAGGCGCCCAGGTTGTGCGGATCCTGCACGCCGTCCAGCACCAGCACCAGCGCGCGGCCCTCGGCCGCTTCGATCAACCCGGGCAGTTCGGCCTCGTCCCAGGTCCTGGCGGCTGCGTAGCGCGCGGCCACGCCCTGGTGGCGCACCTGTCCGCCGACCCCGTCGAGCGCCTGGGTGTTGACCTTGCGCACCTCGATGCCCTTGCGGCGTGCGTTCTCCTCGATCTCGGTCAGGCGCGCGTTCTTGCTGCTGCCGTCGATCAGGACCTCGCGTACGTTGTCGGCATCGTTCTCGATGGACGAGGCCACCGCGTTGACGCCGACGATCCAGGAATTCTGCTTGCTGCTCATTGCGTCTTCAAAATAGTGGGGGCTTTGCGGAATGGACGACGGCGACCCTCACGGCCGCCGCCATCCTGCAACGGATACGGCTCAGTGCTTCTTTCTCGGGCGCTTGGCCGGGAACGCGCGCGGCGCTTCCTCGCCGGCTTCGGCACTTTCTTCGCCACGTTTCTCGACCAGGCGGAAGTCGATCTTGCGTTCTTCCATGCTGGCCTTCATGACCTGCACGTTGACCGCGTCGCCCAGCCGGAATTCGGTGCCGCGGCGCTCGCCGGACAGCGTCTTGCGGATCGGATCGAAGTGATAGTAGTCGTGCGGCAGCTGGGTGACGTGGACCAGGCCGTTGACCTTGGACTGGTTCAATTCCACGAACAGTCCGAAGCTGGTCACGCCACTGATCACGCCGTCGAAGATGCCGCCGACGTGCTGCTCCATCCACGCGGCGCGGTAGCGCTCGTCGACCTCGCGCTCGGCCTCGTCGGCACGGCGCGCACGCTCGGAACACTGCAGCGACAGCGCGGCCATCTCGCGCGGCGAGTACTGGAACTTCTCGGGCTTGCCGCCGGTGAGGGCGTACTTGATCGCCCGGTGCACCAGCAGGTCGGGATAGCGGCGGATCGGCGAGGTGAAGTGCGCATACGCATCCAGCGCCAGGCCGAAATGGCCGGCGTTGTCCGGCGTGTACACCGCCAGGCTCTGGCTGCGCAGCAGCACCGATTCCAGCAGCGCCACGTCCGGGCGCTGGCGGATCTTCTTCAGCAGCGCGGTGAAATCGCGCGGCTCGACCTTGCTCCAGGCCGGCATCGACAGCTTGAACTCCTTGAGGAACTCCAGCAGGTCGGCGTACTTGGACTCCGGCGGCCGCTCGTGCACGCGATACGGCGCGGGGATGCCCTTCTCCAGCAGGAAGCGCGCGGCCTGCACGTTGGCCGCGATCATGCATTCCTCGATCAGCTTGTGCGCGTCGTTGCGCACCTGCATGCCGGCCTGGGTGACCTCGCCGCGATTGTCCAGGACGAAGCGCACCTCGCTGGTCTCGAACTCGATCGCGCCGCGCTTCTCGCGCGCCTTGGACAGCAGGCCATACAGCGCGTGCAGGCGCTTGACGTGCGGCAGGATCTCGGCGCCGATCTCGGACTGCGCCTGCGCATCGTCCTCGCCCACCGCCTTCCACACCTGGTCGTAGGTCAGGCGCGCGTGCGAACGCATCACCGCCTCGTAGAACTTGGCACCGCTGACTTCACCGTTCTTGTCCACCTGCATGTCACAGACGAAGCACATCCGGTCGACCTTCGGATTCAGCGAGCAGATGCCGTTGGAGATCGTCTCCGGCAGCATCGGCACGACGAAGCCGGGGAAATACACCGAAGTCGCGCGCCTCGAAGCTTCGTCGTCCAGCGGCGTGCCGGGACGCACGTAGTGGGACACATCGGCGATGGCCACCACCAGGCGATAGCCCGAGCGGTTGCTGATGCGCAGGCCCTTGCGGTTGGATTCGCAATAGACCGCATCGTCGAAGTCCTTCGAATCGGCGCCGTCGATGGTGACCAGCGGCAGCTCGCGCAGGTCCACGCGGCCGGCAATCATCGCCGGCTCCACCGTCAACGGCACGGCGGTGGCCTCGGCCAGCACTTCGGGCGGGAATTCGTAGGGCAACTCGTGGCCGTGGATGGCCGTTTCCACCACCAGCGACGGGGTCAGCTTGTCGCCGAGCACGGCGACGATCTTGCCGATCGGATCGCGACGCCCGTCCGGTGCGTGGGTCAGTTCCAGCACCACCAGCTGGCCGTCGCGCGCCTCGTTGCGCGCGTCCGGCGGAATCAAGATGTTGCGCTGCATGCGCTTGTCGTCGGGGACCACGAAGCTGACCCCGGACTCCATCGCAAACCGGCCGATCAGGCGGTTCACCCGACGCTCGAGCACCTCGACGATCGCGCCTTCGCGGCGGCCGCGACGGTCCATGCCGGTCACGCTGGCCAGCACGCGGTCGCCGTGCATGACCTTGCGCATTTCGAACGGCGGCAGGAACAGGTCGTCACCGCCGGCCTCGGCACGCAGGAAGCCGAAGCCTTCGGGGTTGGCAATCACTGCACCCTTGACCAGGTCCATCTGCTCGGCCGGCGCGTAGCCGCCGCGACGGTTGAGCAGCAGTTGGCCGTCGCGGACCATCGCGGTCAGGCGCTTGGTCAGCGCTTCGTAACGATCAGGCGCGGTCAGGTCGAGCTTGGCGGCCACTTCCTCGGCAGTCAGCGGACCTTCACTGGCCGACAGCGTGCCCAGGATCACCTCGCGGCTGGCGATGGGCTGCGCATAGCGCTCGGCCTCGCGCGCGGCATGGGGGTCGGTGAAACCGGCCTGGCCCACGCCTTGTGCGGGGACCACCACCCGCGGCGCAGTCTGGCCGCGCCGCTCGAACGGACGCGGTGCATTGTTGGCGTCACCGCCGGTGCGCGGGCCCTTGCGACGTGGACCTTCGGATACAGATTTGCCGCCCCTGCCAGGGGCTGCTGGCGGCGCCGCCATCGACTCGGGCATCCACGGCGGCAGCTTGGACTTGCCGGCGCTTTTCTTGCCCCCTTTGCCCTGCGTCGCCTTTTTCGAGGCCGGGGCCTTGTCCGATGGGGGTTTGCGCCCGCCTGTTCCATTGTTTTTTGTCATTACCAAATGGTACACCCCCACTGGGTTTCCACCTTCGCGCGAAATTCGCGTTGACATTCGCCAACCCGCACTGCAACATACGCGCCGCTTTGCCCAGGTGGCGGAATTGGTAGACGCACTAGCTTCAGGTGCTAGCGGGGGCAACTCCGTGGAGGTTCGAGTCCTCTCCTGGGCACCAGCTTCAAATCCAGAGATTTTCTACCTAAGTCTCTATCGCTGTTGAAAAGAGCCCGCGAAAGCGGGCTTTTTTGTTTCAGCGACACCAAACACATCCACTGGAACAGCGAGGCGGTTCTTAACAGCGGCTTGACAACATCGAGACTACCGTCCTATTGGACAGGGACCAACAAAACTAGTGGAGGAGCGTATGAATTTCCTCTTCCGGTGCAGATCAGGCACAACCGACCAGGAAGACCTCTACCAGCGGGTCATTGCTGCGGGTACCGAACTGGCCGTGCACGGATGCATCAAAGATATCCATCCACTGGGGGCGAGTGCGGCCTGTGATCGCGAGGGAGCGCTGGTAATCATGGATGTTTCCGCGCCGCCCGGCTGGCATTACCACGTGCAGAACATCCTGGCCAAGCATGGCGTGCTCTGCCGGGACTATGTTTAACGCGTTCGGATCCAGACCCACCCGGTAGGCCCCTCATTCCGCTGGTGATGACCGGCATCGGCCTGGATCTTTGTCCTGGGTTTTCTCTACGCAGGCCGGAAACAACGGCTTCCCCGCCGGGACGCGGCGTAGGTTGTTTAGGGTCCGAAGATTCAACGCGAGGGCGCTCGGATAGTGGGCCATGCCGGTATTTCTCATGAGCGAGACCGCCGCAGCCCAGTCTTCGCTGGGTGCAGCTGCGTGACGTAGCGTGCACCGGTCGATGCGGGAGCGCCGATAGGTGACGGCCATGGCATAGCTCCCACCGGAAACAGGACGGCAGCGCGCGCGGGCCGCCTGTGCCCTGAGCATTTGCTCGGCCTGCTGCTCCATGGCGTGGAAGGTGGTCGGCCTTTCAGCCGCTTGCGGCGGCGGCTTGGTTGCCGCCGCCTTCGGCCAGCTGCGTCAGCTTCTCGTCGGTGGCCTTCTCCTCCTTCAGCGTGGCCAGGATCAGGGGAATGGCGTCCTTGTATCCGAGGTTCTTCGCCAAGGCGGCCAGCGTGCCGTAGGAGGCGATCTCGTAGTGTTCGACCTTCTGTGCGCCGCCGATCAGCGCGGCATCGCGAACCGGCCCTTCCTCGACCGAATCGATGACTTCCTTGCCCTCCTCGACCAGGCCTTCCATCGCCGCGCACTTGATGCGCTTGAGCTTGATGTCCAGCAGTTCGACGATCTGGTCGATCCGCTCGATCTGGCCCTGGGTCTCTTCCAGGTGCGCGGTAAATGCGCCTGCCAGTTCGGGGTTGCTGGAGGCTCTCGCCAGTCGCGGCAAGGCCTTGGTCAGCTGCTTCTCAGCGCTGTAGATGTCCGAAAGCTCATGGACGAACAGTTCTTCGACGGTTTTGATGGTCATGTCCATCTCCAATGACAGGGAGCAAGGAGCCTGAGGTGCGCGCCATGTTCCGCCTGTCAACGCCAGCTCGGCTCGCCTTGACCTGCCCTTACGCTGAAGCGCGCGGAACCTCGCCCGGCGCCCGCGCGCCTGACTGCCCAGCGCTGCGCGAAGAGGTGGCCGGCCAGCGGAACGCCTGTGCAATCCCGTTTCCGGGGCCAGTGCCACGTCACGGTCGTTTTGTTGAAAAAAACATTTGACACCTTTGCGGCATGTACGCAGAATGCGCCCCCTGAGTCGCCCGGGTGGCGGAATTGGTAGACGCACTAGCTTCAGGTGCTAGCGGGGGCAACTCCGTGGAGGTTCGAGTCCTCTCCCGGGCACCATGACTCAGATAAGAAACCCCGCTACCAAGCGGGGTTTTTTGTTGTCCTGGATTTTTCCCAGCATCCAGCGGGCACCGTGTTGAAGCTCACCGGGTGCAGGCCACGACGACCAGGCAGCGCGCGTGCTTGACCTTCCTTCCACGCCACGCATCCGGTCGCGGGCGCTGCGACGGTGAGCCGGCTAAAATCAGCGTGATCCACTTCCAGCAGTGCCCGCATGACCGACGAGACGATTCGCCCCACCTTCCATGGCTTCGAGCAGATCCCGCTGCGCGAGTACGCCGAGCGTGCCTATCTGGACTACTCGATGTACGTGGTCCTGGACCGCGCCCTGCCCTTCATCGGCGATGGGCTCAAGCCGGTCCAGCGCCGCATCATCTATTCGATGAGCGAACTGGGGCTCAACGCGGCGTCCAAACCGAAGAAGTCCGCCCGCACCGTCGGCGATGTCATCGGCAAGTTCCATCCGCATGGCGACAGCGCCTGCTACGAGGCGCTGGTGCTGATGGCCCAGCCGTTCTCCTACCGCTATCCGCTGATCGATGGCCAGGGCAACTTCGGCTCGCCGGACGATCCCAAGTCGTTCGCGGCCATGCGCTACACCGAATCCAAGCTCACGCCCATCGCCGAAGTGCTGCTGGGCGAGCTGACCCAGGGCACCACCGACTGGTCGCCCAACTTCGACGGCACCCTGGAAGAGCCGACCTGGCTGCCGGCGCGCCTGCCGCACCTGCTGCTTAACGGCACCACCGGCATCGCGGTGGGCATGGCCACCGACGTGCCGCCGCACAACCTCAACGAGATCGTCAGCGCGCTGATCCGCCTGATCGATGATCCGGAAGCCACTGTCGCCGACCTGTG
>Ga0160444_100143_pt1 | contig 72959 bp, 71 predicted proteins | sample HID1972K_E1MG_FD_108232 | JGI IMG/M metagenome (GOLD analysis project Ga0160444, IMG submission 108232) | Enriched pill bug-associated microbial communities from UW Madison campus, WI, USA - HID1972K_E1 MG | ecosystem: Host-associated > Arthropoda: Insects > Digestive system > Unclassified ... | reverse complement strand
TAAGGCTGGAGCAGTAGATGGTTTTTTGGTAATGACATTTATTAATCCTCCAACGGCTTCACTTCCGTATAAAGTTGAGGCCGGTCCCTTTACGATCTCTACCCGTTCAATCAACGATTGAGGCTACCTTACCATTGATTTGACCAGACTGTGCGAAAGCATGTAGGTCCGTTACTTTTTACTCCTCCGGATCCTTTTTAGGATAGCCTTCTTCATCCAAGTCAGGACGTTTATCTTCAGGGGTCTCTGCAAGTTTTTCATCTAAAGGATCCAGCTCTACACTTTGACCATGATCAATATGCATTCCCAGCTTTTCAACTTCTTCTTCTTCCGTTAGGTCCTCGTATTCATCTCCCACTTCCAAATTCGCTTCATCCCAATCAGAATCCATATCATCACCATCTTCGCCAGCGGTATCATAGGGGTTTTCGTGAACATAATCGTCGTCATCATCGCCTTGCACGTCCATCTCGAAGCTATTTTCTTCTGTATTGTACTTTAGATCTTGCGCCGCTTCTTCTTTACCTACGTTGAATTTGTTTTCCTGTTCAAGATCGTCAGCATTTTTTTCCGGATCTGTTATATTTTCTTCTCGCTTTGTCATAATAGTTTCTTTTTCTTTAAAGAACAGTCATTTGGTACAATTGTTTCTTCAATTCTTCAAATTATCACTTACATATCTTCTGCTGAATTAGTTAAAAATCGTATATTTGGGACTTTTGAAAAACAAGTCAATAATTTTAAATATGTCGATACAAAAAATTAAAGTAGCAAATCCTGTAGTGGAACTTGATGGTGACGAAATGACCCGCATCATTTGGAAATTCATTAAAGACAAACTTATTTTATCATACTTAGATCTGGATATCAAGTATTTTGATTTAGGAATGGAACACCGCGATGCAACAGATGATCAGGTAACCATTGATGCTGCCAATGCGATCAGAGAGCATGGGGTAGGTATTAAATGTGCAACAATCACTCCGGATGAAGCTCGCGTTGAAGAATTTGGTTTAAAACAAATGTGGCGTTCGCCAAATGGTACGATCCGTAATATCCTGGATGGAACTGTTTTCCGTGAGCCGATTGTTATTAATAACATTCCCCGTTTGGTACCAAACTGGACTGCTCCAATCTGTATCGGTCGTCATGCTTTTGGTGATCAGTACAGAGCTACAGACTTTGTAACCAAAGGCAAAGGTAAATTGACTATCAAATTTGAAGGTGAAGATGGAAACAACCAAGAGTTTGAAGTATATAACTTTAAAGGAGATGGCGTTGCTTTAGCAATGTACAATACGGATGAAAGTATTTTTGGTTTTGCGCGCGCTTGTTTCAACCAGGCTTTAAACAAAAAATGGCCATTATACCTTTCTACTAAAAACACCATCTTAAAAAAATACGATGGCCGCTTTAAAGATATCTTCCAGGAAGTTTATGAAAATGAATTTAAAGCGTCTTTTGATGAGGCAGGTATTACATACGAACATCGTTTGATCGATGACATGGTTGCTTCTGCTTTAAAATGGCATGGTAATTTTGTTTGGGCTTGTAAAAATTATGATGGTGACGTGCAGTCAGATACAGTTGCTCAGGGTTTTGGATCTTTAGGATTGATGACTTCTACATTGGTTACTCCGGATGGAAAAACAATGGAAGCGGAAGCTGCACACGGTACGGTTACCCGTCATTATCGCGAGCATCAAAAGGGAAACCCAACTTCTACAAACCCAATTGCATCTATTTTCGCATGGACTCGCGGGTTGGCGTTCCGTGGTAAATTGGATAGCAACCAGGAGTTAATTGATTTTGCAAATACATTGGAAGCTGTTTGTATTGAAACAGTTGAAAGTGGAAAAATGACAAAAGATTTAGCGGTTTGTATCCACGGAAATAAAGTTGAGAAAGATCAGTATTTAAATACTGAAGATTTCTTAGCTGCTATTGACGAAAACTTAAGAAAGAGATTAAGTAACTAATCACGATATATGGTAAAAAAAGCTTCGATAGGTTTATCGGAGCTTTTTTTATTTTTTATCAAAAAAATATTGCTAACTTAAAAACCGATATCTAAACAATTTATTCAAATGAAAAAAGTTACTTTAATAGCGCTATGTTTTGCCACTTCCACGCTGCTATTTTCTTGTAAAAGCAAGAAAATGCAAGTGAAAGATGGAGCAGTTGTCAGTTATAACGGACAATTTACAGAAAAAAACACCCCATCAAATGTTACAAAGACAGACAGGGGATTGATGATGACTTTCCAATCGGATGTGCTATTTCCTACGAATTCTTCTTACTTAACAGATCAGGCGAAAGATGCATTATTGGAATTTGTTAACGTGGTAAAGGATCATGCAAGTGCGAATATTCAGGTGGACGGACATACGGATGCAACCGGAACAGCTGAATATAATAAGTGGCTTTCTGATAAACGGGCAAATTCGGTTAAAGAGTTTTTAGTTTCCGCAGGTGTATCGAGAAGCCGGATCTCAACCGAGGGATACGGACTGGAAAAACCGATTGATTCTAATAAGACGAAAGAAGGTCGCCAAAGAAACCGGAGAGTAGAGATAACGATTTTAAATTAAACGTTTGCATTGTAGATTAAAATAAAATTACTGCATATGCAATGGTTATAAACCATTTGCACGTGCAGTAATTTCAGCGATATCCAACACGTCAATCTCTTGTTCTTTATTAAAGTGTTTAACACCATCTCGAAGCATGGTCATACAGAAAGGACAGGAAGCGGCAACTACTTGAGCACCTGTTTCCATTACTTCTTCAACCCGTTCAACATTTATATCCTTCTTGCCTTTTTCAGGTTCTTTAAACATTTGAGCACCACCTGCTCCGCAGCATAAACCATTGCTTTTACAACGCCTCATTTCAGTTAAGTCAGCATCCAATGCTTCCAATGCCTTTCTCGGGGCTTCGTAAACTCCATTTGCTCTTCCCAAATAGCAGGGATCATGAAAGGTAATTCGTTTTCCTTTAAAAGATTCGCCTCCTTCGCTTTTTAATTTACCTTCATTGATTAAATCCTGAATCAGTTGAGTATGATGAATAATGGTATAATGTCCTCCCAATTCAGGATATTCATTTTTTATCGTATTAAAGCAATGAGGGCAAGCAGTTACAATTTTTTTAATTTGATAGCCGTCTAAAACCTGGATATTAGCCATGGCCTGCATTTGAAAAAGAAATTCGTTCCCAGCTCTTTTTGCCGGATCGCCTGTGCAGCTTTCTTCTTCGCCTAAAATGGCATATTTTAAACCTACATGGTGTAAGATCTTGCAAATATCTTTTGTGATTTTTTGAGCCCGTTCGTCATAGCTGCCCATGCAGCCTACCCAAAATAATATATCTGGTATTTCTCCTTTGGTAGTTAATTCTGCCATTGTCGGAACATGTATATCCATTGTTTTTTTTATTTAATTGTTGGTTTGTTTACTCCAATTAGCACGATCACTTTGAGAGTATTTCCAGGGGGCACCATTGTTCTCAATGTTTCCAAACATCGCATTAATAGGTGCAGGTGCCTGTGATTCTTCCATTATTGCAAATTGCCTTAGCTCCATAATTATTTTTAAGGGATCAATATTTACCGGACATGCTTCAACGCATGCATTGCAGGTTGTACACGCCCATATTTCTTCACGGCTAATATAGGTGTCTAATAAAGATTTATCATCTGACTCAAATTCTCCATTCTTGTCAATGTTCTTTCCAACCTCTGTTATACGGTCACGAGTATCCATCATGATCTTTCTTGGTGAAAGCAGTTTGCCGGTAATATTTGCCGGGCAAACCGATGTGCACCGACCGCATTCTGTGCAGGTGTAAGCATCCAGAAGACTCTTCCAGCTGAGATCCATTGCATCCTTCGATCCGAAACGTATAGGTTCTTCACTTGCAGGGGGAGGAGTGAAGGATGGGTCCATCATGGCTTTGACCTCCGTAGTTACACTATCCATTAATGGGAATTTACCCTTTGGATTCAAATTTGAAAAATAGGTATTGGGAAATGCAAGAATGATGTGTAGATGCTTTGAAACAACTAAGTAATTTAAAAAAGCCAAAACACCGATAATGTGAAACCACCAGGCGGAGCGTTCAAGAATAATCAGGGAGCCAATATTATCGGGAAGAATACTCACTAAAAGAGAACTTACAGGAAAGCTGCCTGCAAGAACATAATGTTCAGCGCCGGATAATTGCAGTTTATGATCGGCAGCATTCATCAGCAAAAAGGCGCTCATCAAGAGAATCTCCATAATTAGAATCAAATTGGCATCAGTTTTTGGCCAGGAAGTCATCTCCACGCCAAAAAATCTGCGAACATGAATAAGGTTTCTTCTGATAAGAAAAACAAGGCAGCCTAGTAATACAGCAAATGCCAACCATTCAAATGCAGCAATCAGAAAATTGTATAGCGGTCCTAACCCGCTGAACAACCGATGACTTCCAAAAAGACCGTCGATCACGATTTCAAGCATTTCGATGTTGATAATAACGAAGCCTAAATAAACGCATAAGTGCAAAAGGGCAGGAATCGGGCGCTTAAACATTTTCTTTTGTCCAAGTGCAACCAAAGCCATCGTTCTTAATCGTTCGCCTGGCTGATCATTTCGATTCTCTTTTCTTCCTAGTTTGATATTGCGGATGATCTTTCGGGCATTTATTGTAAATAATACAATAGCACCGATAAATACGATTGCAAAAATGAGCTGACTAATCATATACAAGAGGTTTAATGCGAAGATAATAAATTATAATACTATGCATGCATACTAATTTGAGGTAAAATTCTTTTGAAGGGTAAATATAAAGGATAAATAGAATATCTGTTACCAAATAACTGATGAATTAGATATATTTGTTGATCTATGAAGCAAAGAGTCTCAGTCTTTAGTCGAAGTGTAATCTTACTGTCCTGTATTTTTTTAATTTTTATTTCCGCCTGTAATGCTCCCTCTAAAGGAAATAGGGATGGTAAAAGGCCTCCTTTTTTACCAATATCGGATATTGATTTTTATGAAGCCCGGCGTTCTTTTGATAATGGTTTATCTTTTGATACCATTGGATTTCAACAAGAGCCGATCTGGCATATCCGATTTGTTAATAACGATACGGTTCTTATTCACAGCGTGGAGATTGATTCAATGATACGCTTTCCGATATATTATGATCACGATTCGATTTTTCATTTTGGCACCGAGTGGTTTCGTGTAAAGGGTTTGGCAAAAGATAGTCTGCTTTTTCAACGGCTGACTGTTCAAAGTCTGCGCGTAAAGGAAGATCGTTCCAATGTTTACATGAAGTTTTATTCTGACGGTTTTATCCGGGATAGCTTAAAAACTACGGTAGATGAACTACGGAAACCAACTCCTGCAGATTCTGCGTTTATTCGCCATCGGGTTGAAAGGGCAAATCGGAATCCTTTAAACATTGACAGTGCATTTTCGGCAAGGAATGGGGTGGAGCTAACAAGCATCAACCCGAATCTGACAGTTACAAGGCATGATTACGATGCTGCTGAGGCACTGGGGAAAAGCAAGGCTTACCGATATTTGTATCCAGAATTTAATATTGCGATCAACAAGGCATATAAAGAATTCTATCATTCTTTTTCTGTATTGGTAGATGAGCATGGTAAGATAACAGTTGGTAAATTTGTTACCAGTCCGGAATTTGAGGAATCTAGAAAGAAAGTGTTACAAGGGATCATTGATGTATATCTGCAAAACTGGATGCATATACAACCTGGCTCTACACTGGGGATGCCACATAATACCTTGATTATGCTACACGTAAAAGGAACTTCATAAAACTTAAATTAAAATATATGAAACGCTTTATTTATTCTTTTGTATTTTTTCTACTGCTTGGTACTGCTGCCTTCGCTGCAAAGGTAGATACTGTAGAGGTTTTTAGCCAGGCCATGAACAGAAATATAAAAACGGTTACCGTGCTGCCTTCTGACTATGATTCTAAAAAGGAGTTTCCAGTGATTTATTTATTGCATGGCTACGGAGGAAAATATAGTGATTGGGTAAATAACGCTCCTGCCGTAAAGGAGTTGGCAGATCAATATTCATTAATTATTGTTTGTCCGGATGGCGCGGTTGGAAGTTGGTACTGGGACAGTCCGATTGATCCGAATTTCAAGTTTGAAACGTTTGTTTCAAAGGAATTGGTTAATTGGGTTGATAAGAATCTGAAGACGCGCAAAAGCCGCGAAGGGCGTGCCATAACCGGATTAAGTATGGGTGGGCATGGAGCGCTATATTTGGCATTTAAGCATCAGGATGTATTCGGGGCCGCCGGTAGTACTTCTGGTGGTGTTGATATTCGTCCTTTTCCTTTAAATTGGGATATGGCGAAACGGATGGGCTCTTATGCAGAAAACCCGGAATTATGGGAAGAAAATACGGTTATCAATCTGACTCATCTTTTAACGCCCGGTTCTCTTGAACTAATTATTGACTGTGGATCGTCCGATTTTTTCTATCAGGTAAATGAGAATCTTCACGATAAATTGCTTCTAAGAAATATCCCTCATACCTATATTGTTCGGCCGGGAGTTCATAACTGGGATTATTGGAAAAACTCGATCTATTTCCAGGTGCTTTTTATGCAACAATATTTTGAGAAAGCTGAAAACAAAGGTTAATAAAAGGAACGGATCTTATCGGATGTAATCCTCATCCGAGTATTCCCCGTCTGATGAATCCAGGTAAGAAGTAGTGGTTTGCGATTCCGGATTCACCTTTTCAATGGTGAATTCTTGTTCCAGTCGTTTTCTTTTTCCTCTTGCCATAAAGCCAAGCAGAAAACCCAGGGCGAATAGAACGCCGAGAATAGCAAGTTTTGAAATCTCAACATTGCCGAAAATCCAGAAGGTAACGGCATCCGTATTGTTCATTAAAACAATGGTAATTAAAACCGTTATTACGATTATAAAAATAGTTTTTGCACGCATATCGTTGGATTTAATTAGCTAAAATAATAATCTAGTAGGAATAACTCATGCTATACTGAAAAATAAATTTTTTCGGATTGTTTTCATTGATATAGATCGCTTTTACACCAACATCAAATTCAGGTAATAGAAATCGCAAAAGATTCATGTCAGCCCGAATTTCCGCTCCAAAGGTTCTTGGTCGAAAGGATTTGTTAATTCCTACATCTTCAAAGTCGGAAAATAAATTGGCTTTTAATCGTTTTACATAGGCTAAAGAACTGATTTCAAAATCAGGATAGGCAAAAGGGAATTTATAATTTAAAAAGAATGTGTTTTTGGGTTGCGTTAAACGCAATTGATCAAAACCGCTCACCATTGGAATGACATTATCATTGGCAAAAAGTCCTTCGCGATGTTGAATATTAAAGCGGATTTGAGCAGAGTGGTTCTGTGCGATTCCAGGGAAATAGAAAACTGATTGTAAATGTGTTCTCAAACCATCCAGACTTGAAAAAGGAAGATTTCGCAGACCAACTGAAACGGTCTGTCCCCAGCGTGGTGCCAAATCCAACGGGCTATATCTTGAGTTCCTTCCAATTGTAAGTTGATAGTACATTGGAAACTCAATACGTTTGATCAGGTTTCGTTGAAACAGGGGATCATTTAAATTATATCGTTGGGTATAGGAGGTCGCTACTCTGAAATTGACAGAATAGTTTTGGTTTAAGCGATTGAATGAAAATGGAAACTCAATTTGGAATTGAGTATAGTGTTCACGCCAGCGCACGGCATGAAGAATTGGATCGCTAGGGTGCCGGATGTTACTCAGCAGCGCGCGGTTGTTATAGCCGATTGAAAATTTCGGGAAGTATCGACTATACTGGAGTTCTGTTTTAAAATCTAAACCGTGCTGATCCGGATCATAGGTAAACCCGGTTTTTGCAGCCAGGGTATTCATTACATTGTTTGACAAAATGAATAATCCCGGTTTGTAGTTTTCCAGATCATCGTACACGCCATCATTAATCGATAAGCTATGAAAATTAAATAAGTGGTTTATTTCTTTATAGCGCTTCTCCGGAAAGATTTCTGTTGGAAGCGTGTCAGTGACTGCTTTTGTGTTTACATCGTCTTGAAGCGGCTTAAAATAGTTTGTAAATGTATTTGTAAGTTCCTGGATTGGCACCGACTGGCTCGCACTCAATTTGAAGCGATTGATGAGGTAATTTTGGCCATCATAGTTTGTGAAATAAATCTGGTCTGAATCCGCATCATAATAGGGATCAAAAGCGCCGTATTTCGCATTTGTTATCTGATTGATTTCTGAAGTCTCCGGGTTAAGCAAATAGAGGTTGTCAATGCCATTATAATGCGCCTTAAATAAAATCTTATCCCCGGCATAGGATGGTGTTTCGATTTCCTGTGCTTGCCCGTCAAGGAGCATTCTTGCACTTTTATCTTTCAGTGAAAATTCGATAATCCCAACTCCTTCAGATGTTCTGGTTATAGCCAATACTCGCTCACCTTCTTCAAAGGAAACAGCTGATAGCATTCGGTTTTTTGGCGAGGGTATTTTTAAAATTTCTTCGCCGGTTTCAGCGTCTAAAATTACAAGGGAATACTCGTTGCTTAAGTTGATTTCTGCTGCTGCGATCTGGGTTCCTTCATCATTGATATCCGGCGAAAAGAATCGTGTCTTCTTGGTTAATTGTTTGTACTTTTTAGTGGCCATATCATAGCTGCTTACGATGGAATAACTTCGGAGTTTGAAGCGTCCGTCAACCCTGATTTCGTCCCATATTAACTTCTTGTTTGAATACGAAAAATGGGGGGTAGCTTGTCTGCCTGTTTTTACCAATTCTATTAACGTTTTGTTGCTGTCTAACATTACGATTGAATTTACACGAAGGGGTGTTTCTCGGATGGTGAGGATATTTCTGTTTTCATCTAGCAGAGGCAGGTGAAACGTGACCGGAAATCTGTTCTCGGGCGATAGTACCTTCGTGTATTCAATTGGCTGTAAATCGTCCTTCTGCTTCAGCCATATTTCCTTTAACTCTGATAGTGTCTGGTCATGCCATTCTTTACTTGTGAATCCGGTAAGCTTCTTTAAAGACCGGGAGAAATTATAAGGCCTTAAAGGGTTCTTAGAGATTCTGGTAAGGAGACTATCGAGTATGTTTTCTCCATAGTCCCTCCTGATTTTTGTTGTTAAAAAGTAACCGAGGTTATAGTAGCCAGGGGTGGTATCTTTGAAAGAACCGAGGTAGTTTTTTTGATAACTGTAATTTTTTTCTTCAAGAAGGTTTGCCCGCAAATGCATTTCCCAGGACGGGATTCTTCCCCGGCCGCCCTTGCTTAAAAGTGTCTCTGTGGTAACAGCATCCCCTTCGTAAAACCACGAGGGTAAAGCTACACCGAAAAAGGCAAATCCTAATTCTTCAAAAGGAAAATTGATATTGCCTGTCAGTTTGTCAATTTGTACAACATGTCTGTATTCATGAATAGCCAGGGTTTCTACCCAATCTGAAGGATCTGAATCTTGCGGCGAGGTTGTATAGAATTCGGATTTCCGCGGTGCTAACTGGACATACCCATTGCCTTCGGCAATTCTGTTTTGAAGTACGATGTTAATCTTTCTTGGTTTTATGCCAAGCTCCATGCTGATGTACTGAACCTTGTTTTTTAAAATGTTTGCGGTACGTTGCGCTTCATTGGATAGTTCAATAGGGTAGATCAGATTGAAGTCAGCTTCCAGAATCTGTTTCCATTTTACACTAGGTGGTGCCTGTTCTGAGTTGATAAGCTGGGCAAATGAATAATGAAAACAAATGCTTAATATGATTGCTGATAAGTATCTGATAATTAGTAGGTATTTATTTATTTTCATTGTTAAAATTATTCGATGCTAAAGTATTTAGTTTTATTTTAGAAATCACATAAGATAGTATTGAACCTAATATATATATAATATCGATAAGTATCTGATTTTAATTTAATTGTATAATATTGACATTTTCTATATTTCTATTTTATAAACTTCATATTGCTGCTTAATAACTGTATTTTTCATTCGAGTTGATTTCTTTTGACCTGTTGTGATATTTAGTCCGAATGTACACTAAGTTTTTATTATTCACAGTATTCTTAAATTTAATTTGTTTCCATGTCGTTGTAGAAATGATGAATCTTCTCGGTGATTATTTTTTCAACCAGTTGGACGGTTTTTGAATATCCTTGAAAATTGCAATTTATAAAAGGATGGGTTCAAAAATAGACTTTTGAAAAGCTATGATTTTTTAGCTTTTTACTTTTTGTGAGAATTCTTCACTGCTTAATGCAAATGCAAAATGAACGCTGAAAAATTTTAGAATAAATGAAATTACCCGATTATTGAAAATCGAGTAAGATGAAGATGACTGTTAAAATGGCAGTCTTTAATTTGATGCGATTATCTTTCTCACCGAAGGAGAATATGAAATAATTTTCTAAGGTGCTATTGATTATTTCAATTTGAACTTTCCAGCTGACTGTATTGATTTGGCATTGACATTGAATTTGCGGAGTGCTTGCTTCGGTATTATCTTAAGGAGTTCAATTTTAAGAAGCGATGTTTGCGTGCAGGTAATGGGTTGTTATGCTTTGTTTATAGATCGTCTTTACCATCCTCAATCGCACGGATTGAAATCAAACATCGGCCACTTTTGTTTGTCTCAATAAGCCAGGATTTTTTCAAGGGAAAATAATGGGTGAATGTTTTTTTACCCATCGTATTTTTTTTGAATGTTTGTATGATGATGAAAATATGAAGATTCTTATTGTACTCGTAGTATCGCTTCCATAGTGTAATCCCATCAGTTAGGAAGTGTGTTAAAATTGAGCAAGCAGGTTTGTGTTTTTTATTGTTGTAAGGGAGACGGAACTGCATGTACCTGGGTCTATTTATTGATTGGGTGCACCCGCTTTTAATACACTAAGTCTTTAGTGTGGTGCCTGGTTAGTTATGAATAAACGCGTGAAAATAGCAAGATTGAGGAATGTTTATCGGTAAAATTGATATGTATTGCATGAATTCCGGCTGATATAATGAGTTTTAAAGGCATTTCAGTTCAACATCCGTTTAAATGCTGCTTACAAAAGAAAAAGTTGTCTAAAGTGCTTTAAAATGCGAAATGTGCAAATGGCCGGTTTTTGGTGATTATATTAGCTTGCTTAGTTTCTGCTGATATTTCCTTTTTTCATGTCTCTTTTTAACATAAGGATATAAGAGAACAGTGCCCAAAACAATGATAGCGCCAGCGTAAAAACCAAGGCTCATTTTTTCATTTGAGCCAAAGAAAATCAGCGCTAAAATGATACCATAAATTGGTTCCAGATTGGTTGCCAATGCAACCGTAAATGCGCTTAATTCTTTCATCACAGCAACAGCCATTACATAGGCTGCAGCGGTACAAACAGTACCCAAAAGAATCAGGAAAAACAGATCCGATTGTTGTAAAATCAAACCGGCATCGAAGCGATTTGTAATCAACATAAACAGAGAAATCCAAACCGATGCCCCCAGCATTTCATAAAAACTAATCAGTGGAGCGGAGCCTTTTTTTATCAGATTGGAGTTAACAATTGAAAAGATACTGGCTAAAAATGCAGCGATAATACCCAGGATTATTCCCAACAGATAGTCAGTTTCGAAGGTGAAAATAAGATATATTCCTAGTATAATAATGACCCCGGTAAGGATATCAATTCCAGCTATTTTTTGCTTTTTTACGATAGGTTCGAGCAACGCAGTAAAGAGGGTCACCGATGACAAACAGACCAGGGTAACTGACACGGTAGAGACCTTGATAGACTCAAAGAAGAGAACCCAATGCAGGCCTACAAGACCACCTGTAATGAGGTACTGAACTAACTGTCGTTTGGTTATTCTTATAGATTTCTTTTTAATCAGAAAGTATATAAACAAAGAAAGAGCAGCAATTAAGACTCTGTACCATACTAAATGGAGAGCTGGGACCTGAATCAATACACCCAAGATTCCAGTGAACCCCCAGATAAGAACCGTAAGGTGTAATATCCATACGTTTTTTGAAATTCCTTTAAACATGTTGGGTTATTTATTATTTAGGGGCCTTTATTACGAGGTAGACTGCTAAAATCCCAAAAAGTATATTGGGAATCAGAACTGCGATTATCGGTGGCAACCCTCCTTTTAAAGAAAACATGGTTGCAAATTGTATAAATAAAATGTACGTAAAGCTAAGGGCAATGCCCACCCCCAGGCTTAATCCAATTCCTCCGCGAACCTTTCTTGATGAAAGTGCCACTCCCATGAGGGTTAGAACAAATGCTGAAAATGGATATACAAAACGTTTGAATTTTTCCAGTTTGAGATTCACCATGTAACCCGTCCCTCTCATTTTTTCCTTTTCAATACGTGTATTTAGCTCAGATAGATCCATTGCATCAAAAATGTTGTCATACACTTCAAAGTCTTTTGGACTCATATCGAGGGTCGTATCTTTTGAGTCGCCTTTGATCATTTCTTCCTTTAAACTATCGATGTTCCGGATTGTATAATTGTGGATAGTCCAGTTGTTTTTAAGAGAATCCCAGGTAATGCGATCAGCAATTAGTTTGCTCTTTAAGTTTTGTCCGTTAAAAATTTCCAATATAAACTTATAGCCTATTTTCCTGTCATTATCAAAGCTGTCAATATAGACAAAGCTATTTGGGTCAATTTGCATATGAGTGGAGCTCTTCGTATTATTATCCTTAGGCTTGACATAGACATTCTCAAATCCAATTTTTAATTTATTGGTTTTGGGAATGATATACAGGTTAAAAGCAAACGTTATAATAAAAATAATGAAGGCTGAAATAAAATAGGGACGTAGAAAACGGTTAAAACTCATCCCTCCACTTAATATGGGAACAATTTCCGTTTGATCGGCCATCTTAGCCGTAAAAAAGATGACTGCAATAAAATTGATTAACGGAGAAAGGAAGTTTAAATAAAATGGAATAAAACCGGCATAGTATTCAAAAACAATCTTTGAAAGAGGAGCTTTATACTTTAAAAAATCATCTAAGCGTTCTGAAATATCAAAGATGACCATAACCACCGTAAAAATAGCCATGGTAAACAAAAATGTCCCCAGGTATTTCTTTATTATATACTTATCAATGATGGTTAATTTCATCTGATTCTCAATTTACTGCTTCTTATTATAATTTTTGGTCTAAAACCTTAACCATCTTGTTTTTCCAATCATAAAAAGTACCGTCAGCAATGTGGTTCCTTGCCTCTTCCATCAGCCAAAGGTAGAAATGTAAGTTATGTAAACTAGCGATTTGCGCGCCTAATATTTCCTTTGAATGTATTAAATGTCTCAGATAGGCTTTCGAATAAATCTGATCGGCATAGAGGTCACTGCTGGCATCGATGGGTGAAAAATCATCTTCCCATTTCTTGTTTTTAATATTAATGATACCTTCTTTTGTGAAAAGCATCCCATTCCTTCCGTTGCGTGTCGGCATTACGCAATCGAACATATCAATCCCCAGGGCAATATTCTCAAGTAAATTAATCGGCGTTCCTACACCCATGAGGTATCGTGGTTTTTCTACTGGCAGTATGTTGCAGACAACTTCAGTCATAGCATACATCTCCTCTGCCGGTTCTCCTACAGATAGTCCGCCGATTGCATTTCCCTCCCGGTTAAAGGAGGCAATGGTTTCAGCAGATTTCTCCCTTAAATCTTTATAAACGGAACCCTGAACAATAGGAAATAAAGTTTGATCATACCCATATAAAGGTTCCGTGCTATCGAACCGATCGCAGCAGCGTTTTAACCAGCGGTGCGTCATATCGAGTGATTTCCGGGCATAGGAATAATCGCATGGATAAGGAGTACATTCATCAAAGGCCATGATAATATCGGCGCCTATAATGCGTTGAATATCCATTACCCTTTCCGGGGTAAATAAGTGTCGTGATCCATCTATATGAGATTGAAACGTTACACCTTCTTCTTTTATTTTTCGTACTTCTGTCAAAGAATATACCTGGTAACCGCCGCTATCGGTCAACAAGGGTTTGTACCAGCCATTGAATTTATGCAATCCGCCGGCCCTTTGAATAATATCCAGGCCTGGCCGAAGGTATAAATGATAGGTATTACCTAAGATAATCTGTGCCTTCACATCGTTCAGTAATTCAGGTTGATGAACCGCCTTTACTGAGCCGGCAGTGCCGACAGGCATAAATATTGGAGTTTGAATATTCCCGTGAGCAGTTTCTATCTCTCCTAAACGGGCTTTACTATTTGGATCTTTTGCTTTAAGCGTAAACTTCATGAAATGTGTGCGTGTAATATCAGCCTGCAAAAATAACAAAAATAAAAAGGCTTTGCTCATTAATGATAATACTTACAAGGTATTTGTTTTTACATGGTTATCTTTGGGTTTTTATTGTAAATTATCTTATTTTGGAATTATATATAGGCTATTGGCCGTTATTTATTGGAGGATTTGCTTTACTTATACAGCTATGGTTCCTGATTTTTGTTTATAGAAAGCTGTCTGTTTTTAAAATAGAGAATCTGGAAGAGGAAAGGCCCGTACCTCCGTTATCAGTGATCATCTGTGCTAAAAATGAAGAAGAGAACCTGAAGCAGAATCTCGAGTATATATTGAATCAGGATTATCCTCATTTTGAAGTGATTTTGGTGAACGATTGTTCTTCTGATGATACGGAATGGGTTTTAAAAGAATTCAAAGAACGATATGCAAATTTGAATGTCGTTACATTGAAAGAAGATGCCCGTTTTAAACATGGAAAGAAGTTTGCTGTTACGATTGGTATTAAAGCTGCGAAAAATAATCTGATGGTCTTTACAGATGCCGATTGCAAGCCTCAGTCAGATCAATGGCTTAAGCATATCGGAGCTTCCTTTAAGGAGGGAATAGAAATTGTGTTAGGATATTCACCCTATATTAAGTTCCCGGGTTTTTTGAATAAGTTTATTCGTTTTGAAACCTATCATACGGCTTTGAGCTATCTGTCTCATGCATTGAAACGCAATGCCTATATGGGAGTTGGAAGAAACATGGCTTATTCAAAGGAATTGTTTTTTAAAGGAAAGGGCTTTGCTTCCCATATGCATATTCCTTCAGGAGATGACGATTTATTTGTAAATCAAAATGCTACGAAACGGAATACAGCCATCTGCATCCATCCCGATGCGCAAATCTGGAGTTATCCTAAAACAAACTATGCGGGTTATTCCTTGCAGAAAACGCGTCATCACGGAGCATCAAAAGCATATAAGAGAAAACATAAATGGATGTTATCTTTACAAATATCGAGTGCTGTTTTATTTTATGCTTTTCTTATCGCATGTGGATTGATGTATCCTCAGTTTTGGGTGTATATTGTGGCTGCTTACTTTTTTCGCCTATTCATCCAGATTTTGGTTTATAGACCAGCAATGAAAAAACTACAGGTTTTAGATTTATTGGTGTTATTGCCTATACTGGATATATTTTTTTATTTTTATACAAGTTTCAATGGCTTCTTTTCGCTTTTTAAGCGTGATGTTCGTTGGAAATAATCAATTAAATTTATCGTTTTGAAAAAACCTTCTGAATTAATTTACGGATATTTTCCAGATTTAACAGATTTGCAAAGACAGCAGTTTGATGCGCTCGATGATTGTTATAAGGAGTGGAATTCTCAGATTAATGTGATATCAAGAAAGGATATTGACAGTTTATATTTACGTCATATCCTCCATTCAATGGCCATTGCTAAGTATGTTGAATTTAAAGCAGGCGAAAGAGTTCTGGATGTGGGAACGGGTGGAGGTTTTCCGGGTATACCATTGGCTATCCTGTTTCCTGAAACGGAATTCCTCCTTGTTGATTCTATCGGAAAGAAAATCAAAGTGGTTAATGAGATTGCCGCTTCGATTGGATTGAAAAATGTACAGGCAAAGCATATGCGGGCAGAAGCAGTTGAAGGTAAATTTAACTTTATCGTGTCAAGAGCGGTGACTCAGTTAAAAGACTTTTATCCTTGGGTAAGAAATAAGGTAAAAAAGGAATCGATTAATTCAATTCCGAATGGGATTCTTTACTTAAAGGGCGGGGATTTAACTCAAGAGATAAAAGAATCAGGTTTAAAGCCTGAATCGATCGCGATAAGTGACTATTTTTCCGAAGATTTTTTTGATACAAAATATATTCTCCATATACCTATTTCTTAAAAAACCATGTCTGTTGATTCTTCTTTGATGGATGCGCTTGCGCTAAATTTCATTCCCGGAGTTGGTGTAATTACACAAAGGAATTTAGTTAGTCATTTTGGATCGCCAAAAGCGGTTATTGAAGCCTCGGCCGGTCAGTTACAAACACTTAATGGCGTAGGGAAAAAGATTTCTGCACAGATATTGGCAGGAAAAGAAAGTGCTTATAGACGGGCTGAGAATGAAATTTCATTTGTAAAAAAACACCAAATCAACATTCTTTCGTTTTCTGATGATCAATATCCCCGGAGATTAAAGCAATGTGCTGATGCACCGATGATCATCTATTATCGGGGTACTGCAAATTTGAATTCTACGCGAATTGTAAGCATAGTGGGTACAAGAAAAGCAAGTCAATATGGCAAGGATTTATGTGTAAAACTAGTCGAGGAACTTGCAGATTATGATGTTTTAGTGGTTAGTGGAATGGCCTATGGTATCGACAGCTACGCTCATAAAGCCAGTGTAATGAGCGGGGTGCCAACTGTCGGTGTATTGGGACACGGACTCGATCAGATCTATCCGCCTGCAAACCGGAATCTTGCCGTACAGATGTTAGAGAATGGCGGTTTGCTATCTGAGTATCCTTCTAAAAGCAATCCGGATCGTCAAAATTTCCCTCAAAGAAATCGTATTATCGCCGGTTTAGCAGATGTTACCGTTGTTGTTGAAGCGGCAGTTCGGGGCGGGGCATTGATCACCGCTGAAATTGCAAATAATTACAATAGGGATGTATGTGCTTTTCCCGGAAATGTCGATCTGGAATATTCGGCTGGATGCAATTTGTTAATAAAAAGCCATCGTGCTCATCTGATAACCTCAGCAAAAGACCTGAGTTATGTAATGGATTGGCAGCCAAATGAACACAGGACACAATCGGTTCAAATGAAGCTCGATATTTCTTTAGATGCGAATGAAAAGAAAGTCTATCAGCTCATCCTTGGAAAGGAGCAGATCAGCATTGATGAAATTGCCCACTTATCGGGAATTGTGCAAAGTAAATTAGCCATCATTCTGTTAGAGCTGGAAATGAAGGGCTTGATTGTTACGATGCCAGGAAAGATTTATAGGCTTTTGAAAAAACGAACTGTATTATAGGCTAAGACCAGCTTCCCATTTGATTTCACCCAAGCCCCTGCTGATCGTTTCCCAGCTATCTGATGAAAATTGAATATGAACAATACCGGCAGTAGGGATGTTGCCAATCCGCTCTCTCGTTAAATACTCTGCAAATTCTGTAATACCCGGATTATGTCCAAAAAGAGCAACCCTGTTTTGTTCATCAGGAAGATGATTAACAATGGAAAGCAAGGAGGAAACCGTTGCTTCGTAGATCATATTTTCAGGTTGAATCGGATGATTAAGTACTTCTGCGAAAATCATAGCAGTGTTTAAGGCTCTTTTTGCCGGACTGCTAATAATAAATTCAGGTAACGGTTTGTATTGTTTGAGTTTCAAACTCATCTTTTCAGCTTCACTATATCCCTTTTTGCTCAAAGGACGGTCAAAATCGCTAACATCAGAAGGGTGACTTGATTCTGCATGCCTAATTAAAAACAGATCTTTAATCATTGTTTAGTTTTCTTACTATGCGGTCAACTATCATGCCTGAATCAATTCCAACCATGCAAGCATGATCGCCACGATAGCATATTTTATTGCCAAAAACTGAACAAGGTCTGCAGTAAAGATCTATTTGAACACCGTCTTCTTCAGATTGACCGTATCCCAGGAAACCGGCATAGGGATGGGTGGCTCCCCAAATTGAAACAACAGGTACTCCCATTAACGAAGCCATATGCATGCCTGCTGAATCCATACTTACCATCAGATTTAAATTGCTGATGATTTGAAGTTCCTCGTTTAACGTTAATTTATTGATTAAGCTAAATGCATTTTCAAACTGTCTTTCCCAGTTTTCAGCTATGGCAGCTTCTTCTTTGCCGCCACCGAAAATAAAAAGGTTATACTTCCGTTTGTTCAACTCCCGAATAACAAGTTCCATTTTTTCTAAAGGGTATACTTTCTCTTTGTGCTTTGCAAAGGGTGAAATGCCAATAAAAGGTTTATTATTACGATGAAAATAATGTTGATGAGAGGCCGGAAGGTCGTTCTTAATGGGCTTCAGTTGATGACTTAGTTTAAAGCGAAATCCTAACTTTCGGAAAACATCAGCATATCGCTCGGGAGTTGTACGTAAGGGTTTGAGTTCTTTGTTCTCCTTCCTGGTCAGTGCTTTCTTTTCGCTCCTGCCTTTGTCAATTTGGGCGTTGGGGACATTTTTTAACAGACGGAAATAGAGAGAAAGAAGGTTACTACGTAGATTATGATGAAGGTCGGCTATTACAGAAGGATTGTACTTACTTAATTCCTGATACAAATTAAACAGCCCTTTTATACCTTTATGCTTTGTTTTTGGCTCCAAAGCATGGAACCTGACATTTTTTAAGCCTTGAAAAAAAGGCTTAAAAAGGATACGGCTTACGACAATAACTTCCAGATTAGGGTATTGCTCGCAAAATTCTTTCAAGACGGAAGCACTCATTGCAACGTCTCCCATTGCAGAGAAACGAAATACAAGTATGGTTCCTTCGACTTGCATTTTATTTGTTGGAGGAGTATAAGACCGGATTCAGATTTGGGTCATTATACATTTTCATTTGTTTGTAAGCTTTCATCTTTTTTGCCCCTGATGCAATATCCTGAAGAAGTTCATCGATGCTTTGAGAAAGATCAATTTGTTGTTCCTTCAAAACGGTAAGCTTTTGCTGGCATAGAATCCGATGGTTTTCATCGCTATTCTCTCTTAACGTTTCCTGCTCCATGTGATAGATTTTTAGCGCTAAAATAGAGAGGCGATCAATAGCCCATGCGGGACTTTCAGAATTAATCCGGGCAGCTGGCTTTGGCTGGATATCTGCGTATTTATTTAAGAAATAACCATCGATATATTCCACCATATCGGTTCTTTCCTGATTCGATTTATCAATCCGACGTTTCCATGTGAGAGCTTCAACAGGATTGATCTGTGGATTACGGATCACATCTTCCATATGCCATTGCATGGTATCAATCCAGCATTTTAAGTATAATAAATGCTCTAATTGATCAGAAGGATATGGATTTTCAATCGGATGATCGATCTGATCATGTACATGGTAATTTTCAATCGCCTCCTTAAAAACACGGTTTGCTATTTCACTAATCATGTTCCAAATTTAGCGATTAATATTAAGTTTTCTTGAAGAGAAGTAATCTGCCACTTGTTCTTTACTTAAGCAGTTAAAACAGTTCTCTGCTGTCAGGCCGCCTTTTCGAGCAACCAAATGTCCATATCGCAGATATTCGAGTTCTGCAGTGTGATGTGCATCCGGATTAACAGAAATCATTACCCCTTTTTCCAGGCAATAGGGAACCCACTGCCAGTCAATGTCAAGACGAAGCGGGTTGGCATTAATTTCGATGATTACGCCGTTAGCAGCACAGGCATCGATAACCTTTTTATGGTCAATGGGGTAGCCACGGCGAATTAATAGCTGTCTGCCTGTTGGATGACCAAGTATTGTGGTAAATGGGTTTTCTATGGCTTTAATTAATCGGGTGGTTGCTTTTTTTTCATCCATACTTAATTGTGAATGAATGGAGGCGACTACAAAATCAAATTCTGCAAGAACTTCATCCGGGTAATCCAATGATCCGTTGGCAAGAATATCCGATTCAATCCCTTTAAAAATACGAAAAGGGGAAAGTTTTTTATTGAGCAGATCGATTTCTGACAATTGGGCCATTACACGTTCTGTGCTCAATCCGTTGGCATAAACAGCGGTTTTAGAATGATCGGATATTCCAAAATATTCAAGCTTAAGGACATCGCGGCAATAAAGCGCCATATCATCAATTGAAAAAACTCCGTCACTCCAGATGCTGTGGTTGTGGAGATTACCTTTGAAGTCATTGTATTCAATTAGCTTTGGAAGTTTTCCATCTTTCGCCAGCTTAATTTCATTGAGCCCTTCTCTCAATTCGGGAAGAATAAAGCTCAAACCAGCTTTCTTATAAATCGCTTCCTCACTTTCCAATGCAGGAATTTCTGAATTCAGCTCTATCTTTAATTGCTTAATATGTTTATCATTCCCTGTCGTTTCCAATAAACGTGCATGAAAATCATCTTTCCCGCAAAAATGAAGAATGATTTTGATACCGCTTTGGTAAGAACATGCAATACAGTTTGTTTTTCCTTCAATATCGGTAAAGGCGGGGGATTGATATAAAAAATCAAGTAATTCTTCTTTTGAGATTGCAATAAGCAGCTCAATACTATCCACGATTTCACAGTAGCGGCGTAAACTGCCTGTAAGTGAAATGGTTGAGTTCTCTTTAAGATTGTCTTTAAAGATCGTAAGGATAATATCGGCAATCGGCTTTGCATCAATATAACGAAATTTCCCCTCGTTTTCAATGGTGAATTCCACAATGTTCTTTAGCTCTTCCTGAGTCTTTTGTCCGAAGCCCTTCAGTTTGGAAATCTTATCATCCTTACAGGCATACCATAGGCCTCCCAAATTATCAATACCCAATTCTTTCCAAATGGTTGCAATTTTCTTAGGGCCGATGCCTTTTATCTTTAACAGATCAATTATTCCCGGAGGAGTTTGTTGAATAAGTTCCTTTAATTCCTTTATTCCACCCTCGTGTATTATTTCCTGGATTTTCAATGCGGTGCTTTTTCCAATTCCGGGGATCTCACCCAGTTCAGCCTGGGTTTTAGTTACAATGTCAAAAGGTAATTTTCCGAGTCTTTGTGCTGCGGAGGCTACGGCTTTTGTTTTAAAAGCGTTTTCACCGTTGAATTCCAATAATTGAGCAAGTAATTTTAATTCACGCGCAATAACCTTATTATTCATATTTATTTAATACTAATTGTATATGGGATACGTGCCTGGATACCCGTTTGTTCCATTGTTTCCTTTACTTGCTGATATACCGGAAAAGCCATGCCCATTTCGCGTTTGGTAAACCAAAGGCTTATTTTTTCGCCGGAGTTGTTTAACAAAGATTTGAGCGGGTCTTTAATAGCAGGGTAGCTAACTAGTTTGTAATCAGAAATTTCAGCTTTTTTAGCAGCTGAAGCAATTGCATCTTCTATTCCGCCGATACGGTCAACCAATCCTAAATCAATGGCCTGTGCACCTGTCCACACTCTTCCTTGTCCGATGCTATCTATATAGCTTCTTTCTTTCTTCCTCCCATCAGCAACTTTTTGTGTAAAAGAGTAGTAGATCTTATTGACACTTTGTTGGATAATTGCTTCTTCCTGCGCAGTTAAAGGACGATCTAATGAACCTAAGTCTGCAAATTTACCGGTTTTAACTCCATCAAAGGTAATTCCCAATTTATTGTTAAAGAATTTCTGGAAGTTAGGGATGATACCAAATACACCAATGGAGCCCGTAATGGTATTAGCCTGAGCAAATATTGAGTCTGCAGCGGCCGATATATAATAACCTCCGGAGGCAGCTACATCACCCATTGAGACAATAATGGGTTTAACTTTTTTAGTTAATACAACTTCTCTCCAGATTACATCGGATGCCAGAGCACTACCGCCCGGAGAGTTTACACGTAAGACAACGGCTTTGACTTTTTTATCTTCCCTGGCTGTACGGATAGCGCGGGAAATATTTTCTGAACCAATCTGTTCATCCGATCCTTCTCCCGAAACGATTTCTCCAACAGCGTATACGACGGCAATACGATCTTTCGAACTGCTTGAGGAACCAGGATCTTTGGCATTATATTTTTCAATTGTCACCGATTTTATTTTATCGTCTTCTTTTATCTTTAACCTTGATTTAAGATCAGCAAGTATTTCGTCTTTGTACTTTGTACCATCTATTAATCCATAGGTTACAGCATCCTTCGCATCTTGCACTTTCAGATTATCAGCAATACTAAATAAGGAATCTGTTGATATGTTACGGCTTTTTGATACTTCAGCAAGAAAATGATTATAAATGGAACCAAGGAATGAAGTTACCTGCTCTCTATTGGCAGGGCTCATTTTATCCAGAATAAAGGGTTCCACTGCACTTTTATAAGTTCCGACCTTGATTACTTGCGCCTCTATGCCAAGTTTCTCCAGGGCGCCTTTGAAAAATACAGATTGGCTTGATAAGCCTCGGAAATCAAATAAACCTTCCGGATTTAAATAAATTTTATCGGCTGTTGAGGCTAAATAATAAGAAGGTTGAGAATAAAATTCACTGTAAGCTATGATAAATTTCTTAGAAGTTTTAAAGTCAATTAACGCATTCCTTATTTCTTCCAATGTAGCAAAGCTAGCACCAATGGTGCTTAAGTCAAGATAGATGCCTTTAATCTTATCATCCGTTTTGGCTGCTTCAATGCGTATCAATATATCATTTAAACCAATATGATTATCAAATAAGGCTGAGAAACTATAGCTGCTGAATGTACTTTTGCTAGTTCTTTCGCTAATTGGATATGCTAATGAGATGTGAAGGATAGAATTGTCAGCCACCTCTATCTTATCATCGCTGTTCATGGAACTGACGATACCTCCAATTATACCAAATATAATTAAAATAATTACGAGTGAGGAAATAATGATGCCTACTACGGTTGCGAGAACATATTTAAAAAATGATTTCATTTATTTTGAATTTATTGTCTTGTTGTCTTGTAGCCATTAGATGTTTAAACTTATCAGGTGTTACAAAGATTTTTTAAAATCAAATTTAAGGAATTACCATCATAGCTAATAAATTAATAGCTTTGTTCTATGAGTTTAGTTTATCTTCTATTAGGTGCCAATTTAGGTGACCGCTTTGCACAAATGTCAAAAGCTTTTACGGAAATCGAAGAACAGATTGCACCGATTACTAAATACTCATCTCTTTATCAGACAGAGGCATGGGGAAAAGAAGAAGAACCTCCTTATCTAAATCAGGTTGTATGCTTGGAAACCAATTTGACACCCAACGAATTATTGAAGGAGATTAATAAAATTGAGGACAAATTAGGTAGAACCCGAAAAATAAAATGGGAGTCCCGCTTAATTGATATTGACATCTTGTTTTATGATGACGCAATAATCGATGAGCCGGATTTATCAATACCCCATCCTTATCTGAATCAACGAAAATTCACATTGGTTCCGCTGGTAGAAATAGCCCCTGAACTCAGGCATCCGGTATTGAAGAAGTCCATTCAAGCGCTTTTAGCAGAGTTGAATGATCCATTGGATGTCAAAAGAATTATAACAGAATAATCTTAAGCAGAAAGCTTTCAGTTATTAATTAATCTCTTTTTGTTCAGAGATTGAGTTTCAATCAGGGATAAAAGAACGTAGATAAGAATAATTAAAGGAATAGCCGCAAAGTTTAAAAATGCAAGCAGGATTATTCCTATTATTATCAAAATATAACGGTATTGATTATCCTTCAAGCTAAGATTTTTAAACTTTAAGGACAGTAACGGCAGTTCTGCAACTAGCAGGTAGCTTAGAACCAATGTTAAAATGATTAAACCAGTTAATGACTGAAAAACGGACCCTAAGAATCCGCCACGTTCAATAACATACGGTAGGGAAAGAATCACCAAAGCACAAGAGGGGGTAGGCAAGCCAATAAAACGATCACTTTGGCGTGTATCAATGTTGAATTTGGCCAGCCGCAATGCAGAGAAAATTGCAATCAGGAATGCCGAATATTTTAACCATTCATTGCCCGAGTTAATTTCCGGAGAATGGGCGATTAACTGATACACCATGACTGAGGGTAAAAAACCAAAGCTTACCATATCGGCAAGTGAATCTAGTTCTTTACCCATTAATGAGTTTATTTTCAACAATCTTGCAGCCATTCCATCAAAAAAATCAAAGAAAGCTGCTATTAAAATAGCATAACCTGCATATTTTAAATTGTTGTCAAAAGCAAAAACAACGCCCATGCAACCACTGAATAAATTTAAGCAGGTAATTGCATTGGGAATGTGTCTGACCATATCAAAAAAAGTACTAGCGGTTCATGCTGATTAAGAACTCTTCGTTACTTTGTGTTCCGCGCATTTGTTGCAATAAGAATTCCATTGATTCACTTGAATTCATATCTGCTAAATGGTTGCGTAATACCCAAATACGTTGAAGTGTTTCTTTGTCGAGCAACAAATCATCTCTTCTGGTACTGGATGCAGTAAGATCGATTGCCGGGAATACTCGCTTGTTGGATAGTTTTCTGTCAAGTTGAAGTTCCATATTACCAGTACCCTTAAACTCTTCAAAAATTACTTCGTCCATTTTAGAGCCGGTATCAATTAACGCAGTTGCTAATATTGTCAATGAACCCCCATTTTCAATATTCCTTGCAGCTCCGAAGAAGCGTTTCGGTTTATGCAATGCATTCGCATCAACCCCGCCTGAAAGTATTTTACCAGAAGCTGGTGCCACTGTATTATAAGCACGGGCTAAACGCGTAATTGAGTCTAATAAAATAACGACGTCATGGCCACATTCTACCATTCTTTTTGCTTTTTCAAGGACAATGTTTGCTATTTTGACGTGGCGCTCTGCAGGTTCATCAAAGGTTGAAGCAACGACTTCAGCCTTAACGCTCCGTGCCATATCGGTTACTTCTTCAGGACGTTCATCAATCAAAAGGATAATTAAATAAGCTTCCGGATGATTTTTAGCAATGGCATTTGCAACATCCTTTAATAGCATTGTTTTTCCCGTTTTTGGTTGGGCAACAATTAAACCACGCTGACCTTTTCCAATCGGCGTGAATAAATCGATAATACGGGTAGAGAAGTTCCCTGCTCCATTGTATAATTTAAAACGTTCAGTTGGGAATAAAGGTGTTAAGTAGTCGAAAGGAACCCGGTCTCTTATTTCTGCCGGATTTTGGCCGTTAATAGCTTCTACTCGTACAAGAGGAAAATATTTTTCCCCTTCTTTTGGCGGACGGATACTTCCTCGTACGGTATCTCCGGTTTTCAATCCGAATAATTTGATTTGAGATTGAGATACATAAATATCGTCCGGAGAAGACAGATAATTGTAATCCGAAGATCTTAAAAAGCCATAACCGTCTGGCATGATTTCAAGAACACCTTCATTTGCGATGACATTATCAAAATCTAAGTTTGAAACTGAATTTCCAGTTGCAGGAGATTCAGTTTTATTGTTTGAAGGGCTGTTTACTGGTTTTCTCTCAGGTCTATCAGTTCTTTCAACACGTTCCGCTCTGTCAGGCCTTTCAACTATTCTTTCCGGACGCTGCACCCGTTCAGGTCTCTGTGCACGAATGCTTTCTTCTTTCCTGTCTGATTCTATCCGTGCAGATCTTTCGTGTATTTGATCTGTTTTCGTTGTATTGCGACTTTGAACCCCTTCAGTTTTACTAACTTTATTGTCTGTTACAGGCTGTGCTGATTTTGTCAAACGCGTTCTTTTGCGAGGTTTATCCGTGTGATCACTGTCCTCACTTTTATCTGCAATTTCTTTGTCCGCAACCTTTTCTGTCTTTGGAGAGGGCTCTTCTGCTTTAGAAGAAGCTTCCTGTTCATCGGCATTTGCAACAATTTTTTTGATAATGTCTTGCTTGCGCAATTTATCAACATCAGTAATACCAATCAGTTTGGCAATTTCACGTAGCTCAGACACAAGCTTTGCGTTCAATTCAGTAATATCCATCAAATAATTATTATAATAAATCGGATTATGCTATTTTTAAAACAGGGTCTATTTTATCTATTTTTTCAATAGATCTGTTTCGTGTGTAGTTATATATTTTAAGTGCTAAGATAATATTGATTTTTCTCGACTTTGAGTAATTTTGAGATTACGGCACAATTGTATGCATAAGATTTGGAATATCAAAAATAAATTTGAAAAAAATCGTCTTAAACTTTACATTTTGATAGTTTTGCACCCAAAGTTACAAATATTAATCATGACCAGGGCTCAACTCATTAACCAGATTAAAACTAAACGTTCCTTTTTATGCGTAGGTTTAGACACAGATATAAATAAAATTCCGTCCTTTTTACTTGAATTTGAAGATCCAGTTTATGAATTTAATAAACGGATTATTGATGCGACTTCTGATCTATGCGTGGCTTATAAACCCAATATTGCTTTTTATGAAAGCCGCGGATTAAAAGGTTGGGAGAGCCTTCAAAAAACATGGGAAATTCTGCCAAAAGATTGCTTTAGCATTGCGGATGCTAAAAGAGGAGATATCGGAAATACTGCAAACATGTATGCGAAGGCTTTTTTTGATGAAGGAGAATCTGGATTGGGGTTTGATTCCATTACAGTTGCACCTTATATGGGTAACGATTCTGTTGAGCCGTTTCTGCAATTCCAGGATAAGTGGGCAATTGTTTTAGCCCTAACATCGAATCAGGGTAGTATGGATTTTCAGAATATAACAGATAATGAAGGAGTTCAGCTTTTTGAAAGGGTGATACAATCGGCTAATCAGTGGGGAAGCATCGAAAATCTAATGTACGTTGTAGGCGCAACCAGAGGCGAAGCCTTCAAAACAATCCGGAAGCATGCTCCTGACCACTTCTTGCTAGTTCCAGGGGTAGGAGCACAGGGTGGAAGCTTAGACGATGTGTGTACTTATGGTATAACAAAGGATTGTGGATTGTTGGTGAATGCTACACGTTCTGTTATTTACGCATCGTCCGGGAAAGACTTTGCAGAAAAAGCCCGTGAGGAAGCCGTTTTGTTAAGAACGGAAATGGAAAAACAATTAATAAAAGCCAGTATCATATAATAAGGCTATCTTTGTAATGTTCGCTAATCAAGAATTAGTCTCATTATCAGAATTTAGTAAAAATCAAGTGTTAAAGCCATTTATTGGTTCTCAAATTGTAACTTTGTACTGATAAGAAACGTTGCAGCTATTCTTGCACACCAAATAATTAGAGAATATTTCTCAAATTTCTATAAAATGAGCTCTGAAAAACAATTATTAGAAGAATTAACCACAGAAGAATATAAATACGGTTTTACCACCGATATTGAAATGGATATAGCCCCAAAAGGCTTAACCGAAGATACAATACGTTTTATTTCTGCTAAAAAAAATGAACCTGAATGGTTATTGGAATGGCGGTTAAAAGCGTATAAACATTTTGTCACGATGGCTGTTCCTACCTGGCAAAATTTTAAACATCCGGATGTTGATTTCCAGGATATGTCTTATTACGCTGCCCCTAAGGAAAAGCCTAAATTAAATAGCTTAGATGAAGTTGATCCTGAATTACTGGATACTTTTAAGAAGTTAGGAATTCCATTGGATGAACAAAAGGTTCTGGCAGGGGTTGTCGCTGTTGATGCGGTTTTCGATTCAGTGTCTGTAAAGACAACGTTCCAGAAAAAACTTAAGGAGCAAGGTGTTATCTTTAGCTCTTTTGGAGAGGCAGTACAAGAACATCCGGAATTGGTGAGAAAGTACTTAGGTACCGTTGTTCCTTCAACAGATAATCTATACGCAGCTCTGAATGCAGCGGTTTTCTCTGATGGCTCTTTTGTATACATTCCAAAAGGGGTGCGTTGCCCAATGGAGCTGTCTACCTACTTTAGGATCAATGCAGCAAATACAGGTCAGTTTGAAAGAACGCTGATAATTGCTGATGACCGTGCTTATGTTAGCTATTTAGAGGGTTGTACAGCGCCTATGCGTGATGAAAACCAAATGCATGCAGCAGTTGTTGAACTGATAGCGATGGAGGATGCTGAAATCAAATATTCTACTGTACAAAACTGGTATCCAGGTGATAAAGATGGTAAGGGAGGAATTTTCAATTTCGTTACCAAGCGTGGAATCTGTAAAGGAAACCGGAGTAAGATTTCCTGGACCCAAGTTGAAACTGGTTCTGCAATCACATGGAAATATCCAAGTGTTATATTAAAAGGAGATGGCGCAGTTGGAGAATTTTATTCTGTTGCACTTACCCGAAATCATCAGGTTGCTGATACAGGTACGAAAATGATTCACATTGGGAAAAATACGCGTAGTCGCATCATTTCTAAAGGGATCTCAGCAGGAGTAAGTCACAATAGCTACCGTGGTTTGGTTCGGATTGGTAAAGGTGCCGATAATGCGCGTAACTTTACTCAATGTGATTCAATGTTAATTGGTGATCGATGCGGGGCGCATACTTTCCCATATATCGAATCAAAAAATGAAACAGCTATGTTGGAGCATGAGGCTACTACCTCTAAAATTGGAGAAGATCAGGTTTTCTATTTAAACCAGCGTGGAATTGACTCTGAGCAAGCGGTAGGACTGATTGTTAATGGTTATGCAAAAGAGGTGTTAAATCAGCTACCTATGGAATTTGCTGTAGAAGCCCAAAAGCTTCTTGCCATTTCTTTAGAGGGCAGTGTGGGTTAATTACTAACTCAGTTATTGAATAATAAATAAATATTTTTTAAAATCTAATTTAAAATAATGCTAAGCATAAGTAACCTTCAAGCATCTATTGAAGATAAACAAATATTAAGAGGATTAAACCTTCAAGTTAAACCAGGCGAAGTACACGCGATCATGGGGCCGAATGGTTCTGGCAAGAGTACATTGGCCTCTGTTTTAGCAGGAAGACCGGAGTATGAAGTAACCGCCGGAGAAGTTACTTTTGATGGTAAGGATTTATTAGAACTATCGCCTGAAGACCGTGCACGTGAAGGTGTGTTTTTGGCTTTTCAATATCCGATTGAAATTCCGGGTGTTTCAAATATTAATTTTTTGAAAACAGCATTGTCTGAAATCCGTACGTATAAAGGGCTTCCTCAGTTAAGTGCAAAAGAATTTCTGAAGCTTGTTAAAGAAAAGCAGCAGTTAGTTGATTTTGATGCAAAATTGACGAATCGTTCATTGAACGAAGGTTTTTCGGGTGGAGAGAAAAAAAGAAATGAGATATTTCAGTTAGCCATGCTTGAGCCCAAACTTGCAATTCTTGATGAAACAGATTCTGGTTTGGATATTGATGCTTTACGGATCGTTGCAAATGGAGTTAATCAGCTTAGATCATCAGAAAATGCTTTTGTAATGATTACTCACTATCAACGTTTGTTAGAATACATTGTACCAGATTTTGTTCATGTTCTTTACAATGGACGAATTGTACGTTCCGGTACTAAAGAATTGGCATTGGAGTTAGAAGAAAAGGGATATGATTGGCTAAAAGAGAGCGTTGACGCTCAAAATGCAATATAAATTAAAATGATTACACAGGTTTCCAGTTCATTATATCAACAATTAATAGGTTCTTTTGAAGAACCGCTTCTTGGTTCGGAGGTTTTTGATAACCGGCGGAAAGAAGCTTTTGAGAAGTTTAAAAATATTGGTTTTCCATCAGCCAAGGCTGAGGAATGGCGATTTACGAATATTCAACCCCTTTTAAATGAGAATTATCAATTAGGTGCTCATTTACCGGGACGTGCGGTCAACGTTGATGCAGCAAATATTGATGGTATAGACGCTTACCGGATTGTTATCGTGAATGGTGTTTATCGTCATGATCTTTCAGATACGATAGAAGAATCCGGTATCGTATTTACGTCACTTGCAGATGCTGTCCGGTTGGATACTTTTAATGCGCATTTTGCACAGTATGCAGATAAAGCAGAAAATCCATTTGTCTGGTTGAATACAGCTCTGTCTTCTGATGGTTTCTTTTTAGATATTCAGGCAAATAAGGTAGTAGACAAGCCGATCCATATTATTCATATATCGGCTGCGGATTCTCAAGCATTTTTTCAAACGAGGAACTTAATTGTTTTAGAGAATAATGCTGAGGCAGAAATAATAGAGACTTTTGTTACGGAAGATAATTCTTCAAAGACTTTTGGAAATGCAGTAACTGAGATTGTAGTTTCTGAAAATGCCAAATTGGAACACTATTACTTACAGCAGGCTGATAAACAAAGTAATTTTAATAATCATACTGAAGTTCTTCAAAGAAAATACAGTCTTTATAATAATTATAATTGTACGTTCCCCGGCCCTTCTTTTGTTAGAAATACCATCAACGTACGTATGGATGATGCCAATGTGGAAAGTCATTTATACGGTATAACCCTCTTGTCAGATAATCAATTAGTTGACAACCATACGGTTGTTGACCATATGAAACCCAACGGAGAGAGTTACGAGTGGTACAAGAACATTCTTCAAGACTCTTCAACTGCAGTGTTTAATGGAAAGATTTTTGTTCGTTTAGACGCACAAAAAACGAATGCTTTTCAACAGAATAACAATATGTTGCTAAGTGGCAATGCTACCATCAATACGAAACCTCAGTTAGAGATATTTGCTGATGATGTGAAATGTAGCCATGGGTGTACAATAGGGCAGTTTAACGAAGATGCTAAGTTTTATCTTCAGGCACGTGGTATAGGAGAGGAACAAGCACGTACATTATTGGTTCATGCCTTTGCTTTTGATGTGACCGAACGTTTTAAAAACGAGACCATCAAAGCCCACGTAGATCACCTGGTAGAACTAGGCTTAAAACACGATTAATTTTGACACATTACGATATTCATAGTATACGCAACGATTTTCCGATTCTTAAAAGGTCAGTAAATGGGAAACCTCTTGTTTATTTAGATAATGGCGCATCTACTCAAAAACCACAATCGGTTATTGATGCAATCAACTATTATTATACTTCTCAGAATAGCAATATTCATCGAGGGGTACATCATCTGAGCCAAATCGCAACGGATGCCTATGAAGTCACGCGTCGTAAATTAAAGTCATTTATTAATTCAAAGGAAGAGCACGAAATCATTATAACCAAAGGAACAACAGATAGCATTAATCTGGTTGCTTCGAGTTTTGGTGATGCATTTGTGCAGGAAGGTGATGAGGTTATCATTTCAGCAATGGAACATCATTCCAATATTGTGCCCTGGCAATTGCTGTGTGAAAGAAAGAAAGCAGTATTGAAAGTCATCCCCGTTAATGATGAGGGAGAACTGGATATGGATGCCTATCGTCAACTTTTAAATGATCGTGTTAAAATTGTAGCCGTTACGTATATATCAAATACGTTGGGCACTATTAATCCGGTTAAGGAAATTATTGAACTTGCACACGCGAAGGACATCCCGGTATTATTAGACGCAGCACAGGCTATTCAGCATGTATCAGTTGATGTACAGGCGTTGGATGTTGATTTTCTTGCATTTTCCGGGCATAAAATGTATGGCCCCACCGGTATTGGTGTTTTATATGGAAAGGAAAAGTGGTTGAACGCTATGCCTCCTTATCAGGGTGGTGGTGACATGATCAAAGATGTAAGTTTTGAGAAGACTACCTATAATGAATTACCTTTTAAGTTCGAAGCAGGAACACCTAATATAGCGGCTGGCATCACATTAAGTTTTGCGATCGATTATATAAATTCGATCGGAATCGATAAAATTGCTCAATATGAATACGAGCTTTTAAACTATGCAACGAGTGAGTTGTTAGAAATTGAAGGATTGCGAATAATTGGTACAGCGAAAGAGAAGTCAGGAGTTATTTCCTTTCTGGTAGGTGATATCCACCCGTATGATATTGGTGTTATTCTTGATAAGCTAGGAATCGCTGTCCGTACCGGCCATCATTGTACTCAGCCTTTAATGAAACGGTTTGGTATTCCTGGTACCGTTCGTGCGTCCATTGGCTTGTACAACACAAAAGAAGAGATTGATGAACTTGTAAAAGGAGTGAAACGTGCAGTAAGCATGCTTTCGTAAAAGTCGATCTCATACATAATTTATTATTCTATTTTATTGCCCTATGACCATCAATAGTATACAAGACGAGTTGATTGAAGATTTTTCCTTTTTTGAAGACTGGATGGCAAAATATGAATACATCATTCAGTTGGGTAAGGAATTGCCTTTAATTGACGAAGTATATAAAAAGCCTGAATATATAATTAAAGGATGTCAGTCTCAGGTTTGGCTACATGCGGATCTGGTTGACGGAAAAATAATATTTACTGCTGATAGCGATGCAATTATCACCAAAGGGCTGGTAAGTCTTATGGTAAAGGTTTTATCCAATCATAGCCCGCAAGAAATTGCTTCTTCAGACTTATATTTCATTGATCAAATCGGATTGAAAGAGCACCTTTCGCCCACTAGAGCCAATGGCTTGTTATCCATGGTCAAACAAATGAAAATGTATGCTTTAATAATGCAAGCGGAGAATAAATAATTTCTTGTATTTGCAAAATATTATTTGGTTTTATGTAGCTTTACTTCCTAAACGAATAATATGGCTTACGTTCCGGATAAAATTGACCTTCAGATTTTAAAGCTGTTACAAGAGAATGGGAGAATAACCAATCTGCAACTCTCATCCAATATTGGCCTTTCCCCGGCACCTACTTTAGAACGTGTCCGAAAGCTGGAAAACTCTGGTTATATCAAGAGTTATCATGCTCTGGTAGATGAGGAGCTTTTAGGTCTTGGTATTAAATCATTTATTCAGATCTCTTTAGATTTTCATACTCACAATGCGATTCCCGAATTCGTTGCATCTATAAAGAATATTAAAGAAGTGACCGAATGCCATCATGTAACCGGACAGTGTGACTTTATTCTTAAAGTATATGTGAAAGATATCAAGGCTTATGAAACTCTGATCATGGAGAAAATCAGCAAAATTCCTTTCGTAAAAACATTTCACACGATGATGATCATGTCTACAAGTAAAAAAGAACCAATTGTCCCAATGGAGTACTAATATTCCAATGTAGTATTAAAAAGGTATTTGCCAGTCAATCGGCATTTTTTCTTGTTCGATTAAAAGTTCATTGGTCTTCAAAAAATGTTCACATGTAAGAAAACCACGATGAGCAGATAAAGGAGAAGGATGTACGGTTATTAAAATATGGTGTTTATTAATGTCAATAAGTGTTGTTTTTGCTTGTGCTGGTTTGCCCCATAGCAAAAATACAATACCTTCTTTTTTGTCCGAAAGCAGACTGATGACTTTATCTGTAAATCGCTCCCATCCACGCTTTTGATGTGAACCAGGTGTGTTTTCTCGTACGGTTAATGTGGTATTGAGTAGTAAAATGCCTTGTTCTGCCCAGAATAGAAGATTTCCATGTGTTGGTATTTTGAAATCTTCATAATCATGTTTCAATGCTTTATAAATATTCCGCAGAGAGGGCGGAATTGTAATATTCTTTGGAACCGAAAAGGCTAGTCCGTGCGATTGACCGGCTTTATGGTAAGGGTCCTGTCCAAGAATCACAACTTTGACATCATCAAAAGGTGTTTTATTAAAAGCTTCGAAAATAAGTTTCGCTGGTGGATAAACGGTATATTCTTTATATTCTTTTTTCAAGAAAGCTTTTAGATCTTTCATGTAGGGTTGCTCAAATTCCTCTCTTAGAACTTCTTTCCAACTCTTCTCAATGTTAGGTTCCATATTTCAAAATAATCAATTTCTTTTTATTAAAAGAATGAGTTGTTAAAACGGTGAATTAAGTAGATATTTGTAAGGATTAAAAATCGTTAAAAATATCTACAAATGCCTAATATAATTCGTTTAATTATTGCTTTTGCTCTACTTGGATCTGCTGTTTCTTTATTTGTTTTCGGACATTGGGGTTGGGGTTTATTGGTTCTTTTCATTGCAATTCTGGTTGGCGTAACCTTTTTCTTCAATGAAAATATGCTGATTGCTCAATTTTATCTTCGTAAAGAAAATATGGAGAAGGCAGGAATGTGGTTAGCCAATATTACGAATTTTGAAAAACAGCTTTATAAAGGTCAGCACGGTTATTATTTTCTGCTTATTGGGTTAATTGAATCTCGTACTGCGCCCTTAAAATCTGAGAAATATTTTAAGCGTGCGCTTTCTTCTGGTTTGAGTATGAGCCATAATACCGCGATGGCTTATTTGAGTTTAGCTGGAATTGCGATGGCAAAGCGTAATAAACGTGAAGCTACGCGTTTTCTTCAAGAAGCTAAAAGAGCAGATACAAACAAGCTTTTAGCAGATCAGATAAAAACCATGAAAGATCAAATGACTTTAATGGATCGTACTCAAACGAAATTTCGCTAGTTAAGAATATACATTTTCTTCATCTAGTTTCTGTTTTTCGTATAATTCGAAGTATTTTTCTTTGTTTGATATTAGTTCTTCATGAGTACCTTGTTCAACGACCCTGCCGGCTTCCAGCAAGATAATTTTATCAGCATTTTTTATTGTTGATACCCGATGTGAGATCAGAATACTTGTCTTGCTTCTCATGATTTTGCTCAATTTATTAAGAATTTCTTCTTCTGTTTTGGTATCTACAGCCGATAAGGAATCATCAAATATTAAAACTTCAGGATTTTTTATTAAAGCGCGGGCAATAGAAATACGCTGTTTTTGACCTCCGGAGAGTGTTAATCCGCGTTCACCGATTTCTGTTTGGAATCCTTTCTCAAATTGGATGATATTATCATACACAGCAGCTAATTTGGCTGATTCTTCAATTCTTTCGGTATCTTCTGTATCTTGGCTAAAAGCAATGTTCCGAGCAATTGAATCAGAGAATAGAAAAACTTCCTGCGGAACATAACCTATTTGCTGTCGGTAGTTTGATAGATTATAGGACGTTATAGGCGTGTTATCGATCAATATTTGACCTGACTTCACATCATACATTCGCATCAGTAAAGCAGCTATCGTTGATTTGCCCGAACCGGTACGCCCAAGAATAGCGAGTGTCTCCCCGGGTTTTACTTCAAAAGAAACATCTTTTAATGCTTCTATGCCAGTATCCGGATAGGTAAAAGAAACATGATCAAATATAATATTTCCATTGATTTTCCTTATGACTCCTTCATTGTTAACTATTTCAGGTTCTGTTTCTAAGAATTCATTAATCCGCTTTTGGGATGCTGCAGCACGTTGGATTAACGAATTGACCCAAGCTAAAGACATTGCAGGGAAAGTCAGTTGATTTACATAAACAATGAACTCCGCGATGTTACCCGAGGAAATTGTTCCCTTTGTTACTTCTTGTCCGCCGATATAAACGGTCAAAATCGTACACAAACCCACCAGTAACAAAATTAATGGAAAAAATATTGCCTGCGCTTTAACTAACGAGATGGAAACTTCTTTATAAGTATCACTCTCCTTTAGGAAATCTTTCATCTTCTTTTCCTCACGATTATAACTTTTTATAACCCGGATGCCGGAGAACGTTTCTTGTACAAAATTAGATAAGGAGGATAATTGCCGCTGTATTCTTTCACTGCGTTCATTTATAATCTTATTAATAAAAAGAATAACAACAGCTAAAAAAGGAATTGGTAATAAAGCATAGAAAGTCAGGGTTGTATTGACATTCAACATGGCAACCACAACCATAATCGTTAATACAATCGTGTTAATAGAATACATGACAGCAGGTCCCAGGTAGCCACGAACTCTTCCGACATCTTCAGTAACCCGATTCATTAAGTCTCCGGTATTATTCTTACGATAGAATGCCATATCAAGTTTTTGATAATGAGTATAGATCTCATTTTTTAAATCATATTCAATATGACGCGACGTAAGAATAATTGTTTGCCGCATTAAAAACAAGAATAAACCTCTCATGATAGCAAGTATAAGAACCAGCATTCCAAAGAGGAGTAAGCTATAACCAAAAATCTGATATATTTCTTTCTGTCTATCAAAACCATCAAATAGTTGATAGAGACTTATGTTTTCTTTCACAAGATCAAAGGCGATACGAATCACTTGCGCCGGAAGGATTCCGAAATAGTTCGATGCGACAACGAAAAATATTCCAGGGATTAATTTCCAGCGATATTTGTAAAAGTATTTATTTAGGTACAGTAAGTACTTCATAGAATTACAAAAATATGAATTAAATCAATATCTATTGTACAACCAATAAATCGAATCATTAGTTAAATTAATATAAAAATTCTTACTTTTGGCAATGTTGCCGACCCTAATAGAAATGAATACGGATAATTCAATAAACGATAGTATATTTAAATTACTTGCACATTTTGGTCATCAGAAGATTGTATTTTGTAACGATGAGCAAATTGGTTTAAAAGCCATCATAACAATTCATAATACAACATTGGGCCCTGCTATTGGTGGAACGCGAATGTTAGCATATAAAAGTGAAGAAGAAGCCATTAAGGATTCACTGCGTTTGTCAAGAGCAATGACTTATAAAGCAGCTATCACCGGCGTTAATTTGGGAGGAGGAAATGCTGTCATAATCGGGGATAATCGTACCCAAAAAACAGAAGTCCTTTTGCGAAGATTTGGTCAATTCGTTAATGAATTGAACGGCACGTATATTACCTCCCTGGATATTGGTACCAATCCGGGAGATATGGAAGTTATTCGTATGGAAACGCCACATGTCGCCGGTTTACCGAGTTCGGTAGGTGGAAGCGGTGATTCATCACCGTTTGCAGCTCAGAGTGTTTATTACGGGATAAAGGCAGGAGTAAAAGAGCTTTTCGGTAACGATAGTCTGGCTGGAAGAACAGTCCTTGTTCAAGGAACCGGTCAAGTAGGTGAGGGTCTGGTAGCTTTACTTAGAAATGAAAACGCGAAGGTATATGTGACCGATATTCTTTCAGACAGGATGATTTATATTGCAAATAAATACGGGGCAGAAATAATTCCAAACCATGGTATTTATGATCTGGATGTTGATGTCTATGCGCCTTGTGCACTTGGGGGCACCTTAAACGACAATACCATTCCAAAGTTAAAATGCAAAATTATTGCAGGGTCTGCTAATAATCAATTAGCTAATGAAGATACACATGGTAAAATGCTTTTGGAAAGAGGTATCTTGTTTGCTCCTGATTACCTAATCAATGCTGGCGGACTAATCAGCTGTTATTCGGAAATTGCAGGATATTCGTCCTCAAGAACAGTGGAACTTGCCGAGAATATCTATGAAGCTACTCGCTCTGTGATCAGGAAATCCAGAGATGAACATATTTCAACCCATCAGGCAGCTAATAAAATCGCTGAAGATCGGATCAATGCTATTAAAAACATCAATAATTTCAAAACAAACTAAGGTTATATTTCCATTAAAAAATCGTTCTTTATAAAACAATGTTAAATCGCAGGCACCTCCGCGTAAAAGTTTTACAGACTTTATACGCTTACACCCAATCAGAAGACAAGCAAGTCTCTAAATTCGAAAAATCATTATTAAAAAATGTTGATCAGGTCTATGAAATGTACATATGGCTGTTGAACCTCTTAGTTGAGGTCGCTGATTATACAGTAATTGATGCTGAAGGTCGTGCCAGGAAGCACTTACCTACAGAAAATGATTTAAATAGTAATCTTCGTTTACAAAACAATGCTTTTATTGAATCTCTTCGCAAAAATGATAAATTCATTGATCAGACAAAAAAGTATCATGTTTCCTGGGCCTTTGACCCTGAAATAGCCAGGGGAATCTTCCAAAACTTAAAGAATACAGAAGAATATAAAACATACCTAGCGCAAGAAGATCATTCTATCGCTGCCGAAAAGGATATTATTAAGTATATTTTTAAGCGGATAATTCTTCAGGTTCCTATTGTAGACCAGGTTTTCGAAGAAAAATTCATCAACTGGCAACTTGATAAGGAAGTTCTTCAGGCTTTAGTAGCCAAGACATTTAAAAATTTCAGTTCCAACAACCCTTCTGACAATAAATTGGCTGAACTAACGCCGAATTGGGATGAGGATAAGGAATTTATTCTGGACCTTTTTGTCTTGACAGTTGGCCATTCTGAAGAGTACCAAAGTTTTATAAGCGGAAAGACCAAAAATTGGGAAGCCGATAGAATTGCTCTAATGGATACCTTAATTATGCGATTAGCAATTTGCGAACTGATTAATTTCTCTTCTATTCCTGTTAAAGTAACCATTAACGAATACATTGAGATCTCGAAAGTTTTCAGCACGCCAAAAAGTAATACATTTATTAATGGAATACTCGACAAAATATTATCTGAATTGAAAACTTCAGGAAGAATTCGTAAACATGGACGTGGATTAAACGAATAAATTTATCTTTGTAAACAACATACTGTAAAATGAAAAAACTACTATTGTTCTCTATTGTTTCTTTATTTATTATTGCTTGTGGAAATAACACAAAAGAAAATAAAGATGTAAATGAAAGTACGGCTGGGGTGACGACACAACGGCTTTCTAATGAGCAGGCAGTCGATACGCTTAATGCGCCCATCATTGAAGTTGAAGCGGATACGTATAGTTTTGGAGAAGTTAAAGAAGGAGAGAAGGTTAAGCATGAGTATGCATTCACAAATACAGGTAAAACGCCATTGATTATCAGCTCAGTAAGAGCTTCTTGTGGTTGTACAACGCCTAATTATCCAAAACAACCGATTAAGCCAGGCGAAAAGTCTAAAATTGAAGTGGTTTTTGATACAAATGGTCAACCTGGAATGCAACATAAGGTAATAACAATGGTTTCAAATGCTCACCCTTCACAAACAATTTTTCATTTAAAAGGTGAAGTTAAGTAAACACAAAAAACAACAATAACTATGACAACAGCAACAATTTTATTGCAAGCCGCTGCAGGTGGCGGACTAATGGGTTTTTTACCAATGATATTAATCATTGTGGTTTTCTATTTTTTTATGATTCGTCCACAAATGAAAAAATCAAAAGAACATAAAAAATATATTGAAGCTTTAAAAGTAAACGATAAGGTAGTTACTACTGCCGGTATTCATGGCCGGATCATGGAAGTTGGAGAAACATCTATCCTTCTTGATGTAGGTAATGGAGTCAAAATACGTTTTGATAAAAGTTCAGTTTCCTTAGATGCATCTAAGGTTGCAAACGCACAATAATAACAGAATGTTCTTTTAAACGCTTAACAGGTAGCTGTATAAAAAAGCTAGTTGTTAAGCGTTTAATTTTTTTATTGTAATTTAGCTTATGGCAGTTTTGAATTTAACCAAATTACAGAAGCAGAAAGTACGCATATTTGCTATATGTATCGTAATCTCTGTTTCTTCCTGGGGTTTATTCGCGATGTCAAGCAAATATCTATATCGGGTTCCGGCAGCTATCCATTATGTGAATGCCCCCGACAATAAGGCCTTTCATCCATTGCAATCGGATACGGTTGATCTCCAGGTTGAAGGATCTGGCTGGCAAGTATTATTTTCAAAACTGCGTTTGCAATCGCAGGAAATCGATATTGATTTAAGTCCATTAAAAACACGTGACTGGATTGTTTTTTCCAGTCAGATGGGTTTTATTAACAGGCAATTTGACGGAACACAACGTGTTGTTTCTATTATGCCCGATACTCTTTATTTCGATTTCTCTAAACAAACCGTTAAGAAAGTTCCTGTAAAGTTCGTTTCAGATCTTAGTTTTCAAAAACAATTTGATATTATAGACAGTGTTATTATAAATCCAGCTTATGTTACAGTTACAGGCCCATTAGAAGATTTGGTCCGTATTGAAGAGTGGGATACTGATACGCTGCGTAGAAAGGATCTGAAATCTGATTTGACCAGCCGTTTGTTTTTACAACAAAAAGGGAAGGCAAATATAAATGTCTATCCCACAATGGTAGAAGTTAAAATTCCCATTGGGGAGGTTACGGAAAAAGTATTGGAGGTGCCGATAAAAATTGAGAATGCGGAAAAGTTTTCTTCTGTTCGTCTCATCCCTTCAAAAGTCAAGATTACAGTATTGGTCTCACTTAAAAATTATTCTGGTATCACCCAGAATTCATTCGAGGCAATTGTTAATCTTGAAAACTGGCGGGAAAATAAAGTAAAAACCTTGCCAATTATTTTGACCCAATTTCCAGACTTCTGTAAGATTGTAAAGATTAGCCCTCAAAACGTAGATTTTATTATAAAGAGATAATAGATATGCTCACAATAGGAATAACAGGTGGGATTGGTAGTGGAAAAACTACGGTTTGTCAAATTTTCGAATCACTTGGCGTGCCGGTTTTTAATGCCGATATAACGGCTAAATCTATTATGAACACCGATCCGGTCTTGATAGCCGCCATAAAGGAGGCCTTCGGCATGGAAGCTTATCATGGAAATGGAGAACTAAACCGAAAATACTTAGCATCACAAGTATTTAATAATCAGAAAGCATTGGATCAGTTAAATGCTTTGGTGCACCCGGCAGCCATACAAGCTTCTATTGATTGGGCTAATGAGCAAAATGTGCCTTACGTAATTAAAGAGGCTGCTATATTATTTGAAAGTGGTTCCTATAAAAATTGCGATTTCAATATATTGGTATTTTCCCCTGAAAAGACCCGAATTGAACGTGTTATGAAGCGTGATGGAGTAGATGAAGAAAGTGTCCGTTCGCGAATAAACAAACAAATGCCAGAAGAAGAGAAAAAGAAGATGGCCGATTTTATAATTATAAATGATGGCAAAACAGCTTTGATCCCTCAGGTATTAAAGTTAAACGAACATTTCTTAACAATAGTAAAAAACAGAACTGATTCCAATGAGTAATGTTTTACCCGACTTTTTAACGTTAACTGCGTCTGGTCTGTACTGTGCTTATGGCGATTTCTATATTGATCCTCAGGTACCTGTCCGCTGTGCGTTAATTTCACATGCACACGGTGATCATGCCCGTCCCGGCAATCAATTAGTTTATTGTACTCCGGCAACGCAGGCAATTATGCAAAGCCGTTATGGTAAGAAAGCGGCGATTGAATTTGAACAGACTAATTTTAATGAAGTCTTCTATTTAAAGGATATCCAAATTACCTTTATTTCTGCTGGTCATATACTTGGTTCCGCGCAGATTCTATTAGTATATAAGGGAGTTCGATATCTTTATACAGGTGATTATAAAATGCAAGTTGACCCTACTTGTGAGCCCATTGCCTATACTCATGCTGATGTGCTCATTACGGAGAGTACTTTTGCAAGTCCATTGGTAAAGCACCCGGATGTTGTAACTGAAATTAAAAAATTGAGTCAGACACCCTATAATATTCTTTTAGGCACATACGGCTTAGGAAAGGCACAACGGTTAAACCATCTTATTAATATGTATTGTCCCGAGAAGATCGTGCTATTGCATTATTCTATTCTTCCAATTCATAAAATTTATGAGCAGTTTGGGGTCAATGATCTACTATATAAGCCATACGACCGGAAAATAATGAAGCATACAGACTGCGGACATATTTATATGGTGCCTGCTCTTACGTTCAACAGTTATTTTAAAGCTAAGAATTTGGTGAAGGCTTTTGCGTCAGGCTGGGAATATCTGCAAAGAAAAAATGATATATCCCTTTACATTTCTGATCATGTCGATTGGCATGATATTTTACAATATATTGAAAAGGTAAAGCCAAGAGAAATCTGGACTCTGCACGGAGATGGAAGAGCGCTACAGGAATATTATCATGGCAGAATAGCCGTTAAAATTCTGAATTAAGCCAACTCATATTTTTTTTGCATCTTTGAGTTGATTTTATTTTCCAAAACTTTCTGAAAATATGAGACTTGAGGATGAATTACAAACTGATAAGTTTGAAAGTAATTACCATAAGGTTACTTTAAATATTTTATTTACGTCCAATTGGATTACTGAACAACTTAAGAAATGTACCAAAAAGGAAAAGGTAACTCTTCAACAATATAATATTTTACGGATTTTAAGAGGGCGATATCCAAAGCCTTCTACGGTGAATTTGATAAAAGAAAGGCTATTAGATAAGATGTCGGATGTTTCAAGATTAATTGATCGAATGGAACAGCAAGAATTGGTCTCTCGTACCATATCTCCGGTTGATCGGAGAGCGGTTGATATCCTGATTACCAAAAAAGGACTTGATAAACTTCAAAAACTAGATGGCCCAATGAGAATAGATACTATTTTGAGCCAAAATTTAACCGATAAAGAATGTGAAATGCTTAATATGCTTCTTGAAAAGATGAGAGAATAGCAGAAATAACTAGTGAAAAAGATAATTTAACAGAGATACCGAAATCCCTAATAAAACCGCCACCATTTTCTTGCGATTGAAATGATGGTGATCAGCAGAAGAAGATTCAAATAATATTGTTGTAGAAATATGTAAAAATATTCCGATTACAATCGCCATAATTCTATCAAAATATTGATGGATATTTCCTATATCATTCACTTTGATGCCATAACTCAATAAATATCCTAATGGGGACATAATGGCGAATAGAACCAAAAACAGGATTATCTGTTTCTTCGATATAGAAGATCGTAAAAGCAGCGATCCTAATGCAAATGCTGCTGGGATATGGTGCAGTGAAATACCAAAAAGTAAATAGTTTTTATGTTCACCAGCTAAAGGCATCCCTTCTAAAAACGCATGCAAACATAGGCTAAGCATAATGCTGAATGGAAAGGCGTAAGCTGCTCCTTTTTCGGCATGATGATGGATATGTCCATGTTCTATACCTTCAGAGAACTGTTCCAGGAGAAGTTGAAATAGAAAACCGCCCAGTATAAACAAACCAATCGATTCACCAGCGTTTTTATAAACATCCGGAATTAGATGCAGAATCGTTATAGAAAAAAGATAGGCGCCACTAAATGCCAATAATAACTTAAGCATGGTTGAGTTATCTCGCTTTACAAAAAAGACAGCGAGCCCACCTAATAAAGAGGAAAAAAACAGTACACTAATTATCATTGAGCTTGTTTTGGTTCATCGGGCTGAAAAAATAAAAACAGGCTTGATGTAAATAATCCGATCAGCATTCCTAACACTGCTCCTGCTAAGATGTCACCCGGGTAATGGACACCTACATATATCTGGGCGAAGCTTATGGATGCTGCCCAAAGCAGACTTAGCCAAATAATAGGTTTCCATTTTTTTCTAAAAATCATTAATAGGAATACGCCTAAAGCAAAGTGATTAGTTGCATGCGAAGAAGGCATGCTATAGCCACTTCCACAACGAACACGTACTTTAACTTGTTCCTTAAAAGGAACATCGTTGCAAGGGCGTATCCGCATTACCTGCGGCTTTATGAAAGAAGCAGAAATAAAGTCACCGAGCCCAAAGGATAAAAGAAAAAATAAGATCATTATAAATCCCCTTTTCCGATAGTTTTTAATAGCAAAAATTAAAATAAAAAGATAAAGAGGAGCCCATGTGTATGGATTGCGTAGAATAGGCATCAGGAAATCAAAAAATTGATTTGACAGACCTTGATTAATAGACAAAAAAACTATTTTGTCTAATTCAGTTAAGTATTCAAGCATAATTTTTTTTGCAAATTAGGATAAGCCTCGGCGATTCATTCTCATTATATTCTTGAAAATGATAGTCTCCGAATTTTTCTGTTATTGTGAAGTTACTCATTTCCAGCATTTCTATAAAATCGGCGTAAGTAAAAGCAAAAACTTCTTCTATATATTTATGGGCTTTGTTCTTATCTTCAAATTCTATTGTTTTAAAAATCTTTTTCCCTTTGAGCTGTTTCGTTATTTTAAATGTAATTCCCCCATTTTTTTTTATTTCTAAGGGAACAAGTTCATTTGCTGTTTTTACTGAATTTAAATAGTCCAACACAAAGATTCCGCCCGGTTTCAGCGCATTATTAAAAACTTTTAAAGCAACCTCATGTTCTTGCCTGGTTTCAAAATATCCAAAGCTGGTAAACAGATTAAAGGCAAAGTCGAAACAACTGTTGCAATATTCTTCTCGCATGTCTTGTAGATGAAAATGTAGATTCTCATTTTCAAATCTCTTTGCATACGCGATGCTGGATTCCGACAGATCGATACCAGTGGTGTCAAATCCTTTCTCACTCATATATTTGGCATGTCTGCCTCTGCCACATGCTATATCTAATAAAGTGGCATATTTTTCGGGGTGGAGGTGTTCAAAAAGGTTATCTATAAAATGAGCAGCTTCGTCGTTATCTCTATTATTATATAAAATATGATAATAAGGTGTGTCAAACCAGCTTTCAAACCACTTCTCTTCCATTAATTCTTAATTCAATTAAGTTGCAAATATAATAAAATTGAGATTATATGAGTTTTTAATTTTAAGCTTAATTCCATTGATGTTTGGAAATAGAATTATACGGTAAAACAGATCGGATATCCTTTTATGAAATGCTGGTTAAAAGGTGCATTATTATACTTATTTGAGTTTAATTATTGCGTCAAGTATAAGATATGCGTACTTTTATACTTTAATAAAAATTAAAAAAAATATGACATTAATAAAATCCATTTCTGGAATTCGTGGAACAATTGGTGGTCGTCCAAATGAAGGGTTGAGCCCATTGGATATTGTGAAATTTACTGCTGCTTTTGGTAAATTAATTCAGAGAAATACTGGTATCAATAAAATAGTGGTTGGCCGTGATGCACGTATTTCTGGTGAAATGGTTAGGAATCTGGTTGTTGGAACGCTGCAAAGCATTGGAGTAGATGTCGTTGATCTCGGTCTGTCAACAACGCCTACGGTAGAGATTGCCGTTCCAATGGAAAATGCCGGCGGAGGTATTATTCTCACTGCCAGTCACAATCCCGCTCAATGGAATGCGCTGAAATTATTGAATGATAAAGGAGAATTCATCAACGATGAAGAAGGTAAGAAAGTTTTGGAAATAGCTGAAAAGTTAGATTTTGATTTCTCTGAAGTCTATGATTTGGGTAAGGTAGAAATGAATGATACTTATCTTCAAAAACATATTGATGAAATTCTTTCATTGAAACTGGTTGATGTTGATGCGATCAGAAAAGCAAACTTCAAAATTGCTGTCGATGCTGTTAACTCTACTGGTGGGATTTTTGTGCCGAAATTATTAAAGGCGCTGGGTGTAGAAACCGTTTATGAACTATATTGTGACCCTACCGGAGATTTTCCTCATAATCCTGAGCCTCTGGCAGAGAACTTAACAGATTTGTCTAAGTTGGTAATCGAAAAGCAAGCGGATCTTGGAATTGCTGTAGATCCGGATGTCGACCGTTTGTGCTTTGTAATGGAAAATGGCGAAATGTTTGGCGAAGAATATACGTTAGTTGCCGTTGCCGATTTTATTTTGGAGAGCAATCCGGGGAATACTGTTTCAAATCTATCTTCAACTCGTGCCTTACGCGATGTTACCTTAAAACATGGTGGTGAATATTTTGCAGCAGCAGTAGGAGAGGTGAATGTTGTAAATAAAATGAAAGAAGTGCAGGCAGTGATTGGTGGAGAAGGAAATGGGGGAGTTATTTATCCTGAGACCCACTACGGTCGTGATGCTTTGGCAGGTATTGCATTGTTTTTAACGCACCTGGCCAGAAAAAAAAGGAGCATTTCCGAGTTAAGAGCCAATTATCCGGAATACCATATGTCGAAAAACAAGATTATGCTTACAGAAGGTATGGATATTGATCAGATACTGGCCGATGTAAGAGAAATCTACAAACATGAAAATCATAGTACGATAGATGGTTTAAAAATTGATTTTGAAAATGAATGGGTTCATCTTCGAAAATCAAACACTGAAGCCATTATTCGTGTATATTCAGAAGCTTCTTCTCCTGAACAAGCAAAAATAATTGCGGAGAAAGTAATCAGTGATGTTACAGCGTTGATTACAGACTAATTTGTAAATTTGCAACATGCGTATATATTTTGATAATGCAGCTACAACTGCCATCGATCCTGAAGTATTTCAAGAAATAACAAAGGTAATGCAGGAGTACTATGGTAATCCCTCCTCAATCCATGCTCATGGACGGGAAGTCAGAACATTAATAGAAAAAGCACGAAAAACAGTAGCCAGTCTTCTGAATGTTTCTCCGGCTGAAATATTTTTTACGTCGGGTGGAACCGAAGCTGATAATATGGCAATCAGAAAAGGTATAGAAGATCACGGTATAACGCATGCGATTAGTTCCCCTTTGGAGCATCATGCAGTTTTGCATACCTTGGAAGAGATGCAAAAAACGGATAAACTCCAGTTAACTATTCTAGATGTCGATGCAAAGGGAAATGTTGATTTGAATCAGCTTGAAGAATTGCTTCAAAACTCACCGCGCACATTCGTTTCTTTGATGCATGCTAATAATGAAATAGGTACCCTTTTAGATATTGAGCGTGTTTCTGAAATATGCCAAAAATACAATGCTTTATTTCATTGTGATACAGTTCAAACAATGGGCCATTATAAACATGACCTAAGCAAACTGCATATCGACTTTATAACATGTGCTGCTCATAAATTGCACGGGCCGAAAGGCGTAGGTTTCTTATACATCAATCATAATGTAAAGATCAAACCTTTGTTATTCGGAGGCGCTCAGGAACGCAATATGCGGGGTGGAACAGAAAATATCTATGGAATTGTGGGCTTGGCCAAAGCATTGGAGTTGGCATATAAAGATATGTCAGTGCATCAGGAATATATTCAGGGTTTGAAAACCTATATGATGCAACAAATTGATGTGCATATTCCTGGTTGTGTATTTAATGGGGAAACTGATCCTGAGAAGAGTTTATATACGGTGCTGAATGTTTGTTTTCCGGAAATGGAAATGGCGGATATGCTTTTGTTCAATTTAGATATTGCGGGTATTTCAGCATCTGGCGGAAGCGCTTGCAGCTCAGGTTCCAATATTGGTTCTCATGTATTGACCGCTATTGGTTCGCATCCAAATCGCCCTTCAGTTCGTTTTTCTTTCAGTAAATATAATACGAAAAAAGAGATTGATATCGTAGTTTCTAAACTCCATGAGCTTTTCCCTTCCGAAGTTTCAAAATAATACCGAACATATTCTTTATTTATTTGTTGAATAAATAACGTTAACTATAAAAAGGAGGAATTATGTCAGTAGGAAAAGGAAATAAGATTAAAGGAAAAGAAGAATACATAGATAGTGATACACCTGAAGAACCAATTGAGGAAGGATTGGATGATATTAACTCTGCGGATGCAGGAGGTGCACCCGAGAATGTAGTCTCAGATACATATTCAGAAAAAGAAGATAAGAAACACGGGAGGAATAACGCGAAGCCAATAACCGGTGCTAACCCGAAAACTATCTAATTAATCATTTAAAAAACGAATGCAATCGCATCCTATTTTACTATTCGTAAAAAGGATGCGATTTTTCTTTTCATGTCTTTCCGGTCAGCAATAAAGTCAAGGAATCCATGTTCTAAAACAAACTCAGAAGTCTGGAAGCCTTTTGGTAAGTCTTTCTTGATGGTTTCCTTAATAACACGTGGGCCCGCAAAGCCAATCAAAGCTCCCGGTTCGGAAATGTTAATATCGCCTAACATCGCATAAGAGGCAGTCACTCCTCCTGTTGTAGGGTCAGTTAGATAAGAAATATAAGGAATCTTGGCCTGGCTAAGAAGGGCTAACTTTGCAGATGTTTTTGCCATTTGCATTAATGAAAACGCAGCTTCCATCATTCTGGCGCCGCCAGACTTAGAGATTAATACAAAGGGAACCTTTTTTTCAATACAATAATCTATGGAACGTGCTATCTTTTCACCAACTACAGAACCCATTGAACCCCCTATAAACGCAAAATCCATACAGGCAATTACAACGTCTGCACCTTCCATCTTGCCATAGCCACAGCGAATGGCGTCTTTCAGGCCCGTTTTAAGGTAGCTTTCTTCTAAGCGGTCAGTATATTTTTTTGTATCAACAAAATTCAGCGGATCACCGGATGTTAAGTTTCCGAATAGCTCAGTAAATGAATTATCATCAAAAAATATTGAAAAATATTCAGCAGAACCGATCCTTAAATGATAGTTGCAATATTGACAAACGTATTGATTTTCTATTTGCTCCGAATATAAAAGAGGCTTTTTACAGGATGGGCATTTTTTCCACAATCCATCAGGTGCCTCTTTCTTGTTTTCTGTTGCAGTATTAATTCCAATTTTATTTCGTTTGAACCAAGCCATTCTTATTCTTTCAATTTTATGCAAATTAACAAAAAAAAATAGACATAGAACCGGATAATATTTTATCAAGCAATCCAGCGTGCTATTGTTGCAATTTTCTCACACTTATCCAATTATTTTTTGTTAAATTCGAGGAATTTTAATTAAATTCTTACAAATTCATATTTTTAATGAGCTTAAAAAATTATAAAGGCGTATTGCACGGAGATGCAGTACAAGAGTTATTTGAAATAGCTAAAAAACATCAATTTGCTTTACCTGCAGTGAATGTTATTGGAACAAATTCAATTAATGCAGTAATGGAAACTGCTAAAGCGGTTAACTCACCTGTTATTATTCAATTATCCAATGGTGGAGCGCAGTTTTACGCAGGAAAGACTTTAGATAATACCAAATTACAAGCATGTGTTTTAGGTGCAGTTTCTGCCGCTCAACATGTTCACCTATTAGCAGAACATTATGGCGTTGCTGTTATCTTACATACAGATCATGCTGCGAAGAAACTTCTTCCTTGGATTGATGGTTTGTTAGACCACGGTGAAAAATTCTTCAAGCAACATGGAAAACCATTGTTTTCGTCTCACATGCTTGATCTTTCAGAGGAATCTATTGAAGAGAATATTGAAACGTCAGCAAAGTATCTTGCTCGTATGAAACCGATGGGAATGACCATTGAGATAGAATTGGGTGTAACAGGTGGTGAAGAAGATGGGGTAGATAATTCTGAAGTAGACAGTTCAAAGCTATATACTCAACCTGAAGAAGTTGCTTACGCATACGAAAAGCTGAAAGAAGTAAGTGATCGATTTACTGTTGCTGCTGCATTTGGAAATGTGCATGGAGTGTATAAACCAGGGAATGTGAAACTTCAGCCTGTGATATTAAATAATTCTCAGAAATATATTCGTGAGAAATTCAATATTCAAGAGGAGAAACCTGTCAATTTCGTATTCCATGGCGGATCAGGATCATCTCCTGAAGAGATTAAAGAAGCCTTGTCTTATGGAGCTATTAAAATGAATATCGATACCGATATGCAGTGGGCTTTTTGGGATGGGATACGCGGATATTATCAAGCGAATGAAGACTCGCTTCAATCGCAGATTGGCGATTCCAAGAGTCCTGATACTCCGAATAAGAAATTTTACGACCCACGCGTTTGGTTACGTAAAGGTGAAGAATCTTTTGTAAAACGCTTAACTCAGGCATTTGAGGAATTAAATTGCATTGACGCAAATAGCAAATTATAAAATAGGATTTATTCGTTTTATTCTTCCATTTTTATATCTTTGGTATAGAGTAATTAACCCGCAATCCTAAACTGTTATATTTGATATCGGTTTTTGTTTTGCAAATTAACAGTTATAAATTTATATTAATGAAAACGGGAAAAGTAAAATGGTTTAACACCCAAAAAGGATTTGGATTTATTGTTCAAGAAGATGACGAAGACATTTTTGTTCACTTTAAAGATGTAATTGGTGGGATTGATGTACTAAAGGACGGTGATTCGGTAGAATTTGAAGTGACCGATGGACGCAAAGGTCTTCAGGCTGTAAATGTGAGAAAGTTATAATTCAGTTAATATATTAACATCATTAAAAAAGTGTATTCAAAACGGATACACTTTTTTAATTTAATACGCTGCGGAGTTCTTTATTTTTTCTGGCAGATTTCTCTGCCAGTATAGGTCCGGATGATAGGCTGTCTTCAAAGCTTTTTTAGTACTTATAAAAATAACTGGGTAGAACTCACTTCCTTTCCGAAAAACAATCCTCCTTTTTCATTGAATACTTCCGGGTTTTCAGTTGTATAAAACAATGTCTTTGACTTTCTTTCAAGATGCTGATTTAGTTCTTTATGCCGGTTTAAATAATTGCCTAAACTCTTTGCTACAAGCTCTCCCTGTTGCAAAATTTGAATAGACACCGGTGTATATTCACGAATAAGAGGATACAACAAAGGGTAATGTGTACATGCTAAAACAATCGTATCAATCAGAGGCGACTGTGCTAAAAGCTGATCAACATGCTTCTTAACAAAATAAGCGGCCCCGGGGTTATTGATTTCGTTGTTTTCAACTAAGGAGACCCAAATTGGACACGCTTCCTGAAATACCTGGATATCCGGAAAGAACTTTTCAATTTCAATGCGATAAGAATTTGATTTTACTGTTCCGGGAGTAGCTAAAATTCCCACATGGCGCGTTTTCGTATATTCTCCAATCCTTTCAGTCGTTGGGCGAATTACTCCAAGAACATTTCTCGTATCCGGGCAATTGGGTAAGTTTATGGTTTGTATGCTGCGCAAAGCTTTTGCTGACGCAGTATTGCAAGCTAATATAACAAGTGGACATCCTAAATCAAACAGGGCCTGGACACACTCCCAGGTATATTGGTACACTGTTTCAAATGAACGGGTTCCATAGGGAATCCTGGCGTTGTCACCCAAATAAATATAACTGTATTGAGGTAATTCTTTAACTATTTCACGAAACACAGTCAATCCTCCATATCCCGAATCAAAAATTCCTATAGGTCCCAATTTATTCATTAATAAGAAATAAAGTTCTTCGAAAGTAGCATTAAATTGCGTAAAAGACTAAAAAAGAGCCGAAAAATAAGAAAATGCTTTGTTACCTTTGAAGAAACCATTTGAATGAATATGAACATACTGATAATCAATGGACCCAATTTGAATTTATTGGGTAAGCGTGAGCCAACAGTTTATGGCAATGAATCTTTTGAGAACTATCTTGATAAATTAGTGATAGCTTATCCTCAAATAAAAATAGATTATTTCCAAAGTAATAGTGAAGGGGGAATAATCAATAAAATTCATGAAGTTGGATTTTCCATCGATGGAATTGTACTCAATGCAGGCGCCTATACTCATACCTCTTTGGCTATTGCTGATGCAATAGCTGCTGTTTCTTCACCTGTTATCGAAGTTCATATATCCAATATCCATGCACGGGAAGTCATCCGTCATCATTCATTTTTAGCAAAAAACTGTAAAGGTACTATTAGTGGTTTTGGATTGAAAAGTTATAAACTAGCGATTGAAAGTTTCATAGAAGATATCTAGACTTGGTACTCAGGATATAAGATGCTATTAAGAAATAAATTTGTCGTCGTCCAGATCCGTGAAGTTCTTCTTACCTAATAAAAAATAATCCCATATAATTATTCCTTTATAGATATGGCTTGTCCTATATGGAGTTTTTATAGATTCACGTTTTTTCTTCGTTTTATTGAAGTTTTTAAAGAAATGGAGATGTGCTTTATGTACTGCATTTGCATCTTTAAATTTCCCGGAAAAACAAAATTTCAATAAGGCTAACAGATCAAGCCAAAGGCGGACAAAGATAATTGAGTATGGATTGATGGCGTTCTTTTGAATCATAAAAAGATTGTTTCTGAAATTCAAAAAGGTTTTCATTGCGTTCGACTTATCAAGCGTTCCTCCACCGACATGAAAGACTTCTGAATCGGCACAATACCAAATCTTATAGCCCATACGTTTTAAGCGCCAGCAAAGGTCAATTTCTTCCATGTGGGCAAAGAAATCTCCATCAAAACCTCCACTTTCTTTCCAATGCCTGGCGCGGATAAAGAAAGCAGCCCCGGAGGCCCAAAAGACTTCACATGAATCATTGTATTGAAGTGTATCGGTTTCTACATGTTCGAAAATACGTCCTCTGCAAAAAGGATAAGCATAGCGGTCAATAAAACCTCCGGCTGCTCCGGCATGCTCAAAGGTGTTTCGCTGTGTCCAGGAAAGGATTTTAGGTTGGGCAGCAGCAATCGTAGTATCAGCTTCCATATCCCGGATTACCGGCTCAATCCAGTTTTCTTTTACTTCGACATCCGAGTTTAAGAGAATAAAGTAATCCGCTTCAACTTGTTCCAGTATACGATTGTAGCCTTCAGCAAAGCCATAATTTTCTTCATTTTTTATAACCCGGATCAAAGGATATGTTTTTTCTATAAATTCAACAGAATCATCAGTTGAGGCATTGTCACCTATTACAAATTCTAAATTTGGGTAAATACTATTATAAATTGATGGTAAGAAACTTTCCAAATAAAACCTACCATTCCAATTTAGGATTACGATTGCTACTTTAGGGTATTTAATCATGCGGTTTGTGTTTCCAGCGTTTATGAGACCATAGCCAAAGTTCCGGTTTCTCTTGGATTATTCTTTCTAAAAATTGAGTGTGAATTTTTGTAATTTCATTTTTTGCATAGCTGGCTGGTTCCTCAATCAATGTTGTAAACCGAGCATTATAATAGCCTCTTTTAACCCGATCAATATGACAATAAATAACGGGGTAATTTGTTTTTACCGCAATTCTTTCTATTCCTTTGAATACCAGGGTTTCCTGATTTAAAAAGGGAATGAAGTAATTTGTTTCTGACCGTGAAGGAGTTTGATCAGCTAAAAATACGCTCGTATGTACCCGGTTTTTGTATTCTATGATCTTTCGGAGCGTCTGTTTCATGGGGACCATCGTCGCTCCAAAACGGCTTCTCATTTTATTATAAATTTCTCCGAATGTTTTATCAGAAAGAGGTTTATAAATTATTAAAGAAGGTTTGTCTGTCATGATCGACAATGAATGAATGCCCCATTCCCAATTAGCATAATGGCTAGATACTAAAATAACAGATTGATTATTGGCTAAATAACCCAAAGGTATCTCCGGATTTAATAATTTCAATCTTTTTTTTGACTGAGAAGCACTCATTGTTCTCATTTTTATATTTTCCACGATCAAATCTCCTAAAAATGGATAGAACTTACGTTCAAGCCCTTTCCGTTCCTTTTGTGACTTATCTGGGAAAGAGTTGGCTATATTCTCTTCAACGATTTTTCTCCTATATTTTACAATATGATATAAAATAAAACAAAGAATATCTGACAAAATATAAAGAGCCCAAAATGGGAGCAGTGAAAGCAGGTAAATGATAGCTGAAAGGATCGTCGGTTTAATATTCATGTATTTTCTAACAATACAAATATCTTTTAATTTATCTTTATTTTCGCACCAAAATTCTTAATATTACGAATATATGGAAAAAGGGATTCTTTTACCGGCTCTTTATTTAGGGCCTCTGGAGTATTTTAGTAAAATCAAGAACCAAACTACAGGTATTGTTATCGAAAAGTTTGAACATTTTCCAAAGCAAACATACCGTAATCGTACAAGTATTCATTCCCCAAATGGTAAATTAGATTTGACGATACCGGTTAAAAAAGGAAGTAACCTTCATACGTTAATGAAAGATGTGCGAATTAGTTATGATGCTGACTGGCAACGCTTGCATTGGCGCGGTCTTCAAACATCGTACAGAAGTTCCTCTTTCTTTGAATTTTATGAAGATGACTTTGCCCCTTTTTTTCACAATAAAACGGAGTTTCTTTTTGATTTCAATGTAGAATTAATGGAGTTATGCCTTAAGCTACTGAAGATAAATACTGAAATTAAATACACTGCTGAATATATTGAAAAGCCTGATCTGGAAGATCTTCGAGCCTCCATACATCCAAAAAAGAAACTGCAGCAGTTTTTGCCGAAACCTTATTTCCAGATCTTCGAGGAAAGAAATGGTTTCATTCCGAATTTAAGTATCATCGATTTATTATTTAATCAAGGCCCGCAAAGCAGACAGTTTTTATAAAACAATCTTTCTATTAATAACGTTGAATTAGTAAAATGAAGAATATGAGAATAACCCTAACGGTGATTGTTTTGTTTCTTTGCTTTTCTTTTGTTAAGGCTCAATCTGTATCTGATTCAGTTAAAAGGAAAGTTTTTGTTGCTACGGGTCTGGGTTTTGGCTTTCCACTGGGAGGAGTCACAAAAACGCTTTCGCCAAGGGTTTCGAATATAGTGGGATTAAACATCCCAATGAAAAATGATCGGTACTTCCTTTATCCTTTGATTGATTTTATGACGTATGGTTATAATCAGAATGAGAAAGATAGTGAGTATGATTATAAATTAAACAATGGTTCTTCCTTTGTCTATGGATTCTCGATGATGCCTGGTTTAAATCAATTTTTAGGTTCTCTGCGGCTTTATACTTTTGCGGGTCCCTTTGTGCAGCTGATCTATGAACCAAGAATAGCAACTGATACACAAAGCGGCATAGCCAGAATTAGAGATAAGGTATATTTTACAGGAGGATTAAGGGGAGGTGTAGGTGCGCACTATCAATTAGGCGACTTTTATCTGTTTATAGAAAGTGGTTTGTTACGAAATTTTACGAAAATAGAAGGGGAACCGGTATACGTTTTGACTGCTCATGGAGGATTGAAAACGGATATTACAAAATTGACTGATAAGTTAAGCAGGATCTTCTAAAGCAGATTCTTTTGGTACTACTTCGTTTTCAAGTTTTAAACCTAAAATGGTCTCTGCGCTTTTTCTTAAATCGTCGCTAATTTTACGTAGTTCCAGTGCTTGTCCATTAATAAAGGTTTTTTCAGCACTATTCTTAACATCTGTTAATAAAGAATCGGGAATGGTAAGCTTTACGGTTTCAAAACTACCCTCATCTTTTTCTGCCTTGAAAGCCTGTATAAGCTTTTCCATTTTTCTTAATATGCGTTTAAAGTTTTTCACTGGCTCTCCTGAGATTTCGTCGTTATCAACGTTTCTAACGGAATTGATTAAATTGGCAGCATGCGAGGAAAACAGATGGTTGAAAACAACAAACTTATGCAAGCCTTTGGAGTTCTTTTGTTTACTCTTGGGTTCGGTTATCATACGCTGAAAAGCAGAAGCCATGTTTGCCGTGGCTACGTATACATCCTTTCTTGCTAATTTATAATCCGTTTCTGATAAATCTCTATTTACCAACGTTTCTAATGTTTTTGCAAAATAATTATAATTGGCAATCAATAGCTTTCGCATGTAGTTTTGAATCTGATGACCTTCCCAGCTTGGAAAAATTACATAGCTTGATACGAAAGCCAGGCCGCTACCTATTAAAGTGGCCACTATTCTTTCCTGAGCTACTTCCATGGTATTCTGCCCTAAAAAACTAAAAAGAATTAAGAGATAAGGCGTCATGAACATCACACTTATAATGTAATTTATCCGTATAAGACTATAAGTTAGAACCATAAATATCAGCAGCATGAGAAAACGAGCGGTTGGATCCTGAACCCATATAAGCATCAGGATTCCTACTGCACCTCCAATGATGGTGCCCACCAAACGCTGGAAATTTCGTTCTTTTGTCAGACCCCAACCTGGTTTTAATATCACCAGTATAGTAAGCAGTATCCAGTTAACATGTTCACTAAAGTTGAAAAGTCTCGCAATGATATAGCCAAAAAACAGCATAATGGAGAGCCGCAATGCGTGACGAAAAATATCTGATTTTAAACTTAAGTTATTTCTGAAGCTTTTGTAATCAAAAATATCATGAGATATAAATTTGCCGATATCACCGATATTCCGCTGCGTATCAACCTCTTTCTTTTGAAAGTAATTATACAAAGTCTGAACTCGAAGTGAGATACCTCTTACATTAATAAGTATTTTCTTAAGAACAAATGTAGTCTCATTACTCTCTTCCGTCGTTTGATCAATTAATTTCTTTAAGTTTTCTAAATCTTCCTGCAGGTTAAACAATGGCTTGGGTCTTCTGCTGGCTGCTAACGTATATCCAAAATTATCCAGTTCATTGGCCAGGCGGATCAGTGTAAATTTAATTTCTTTAAATGCTGCCGTTTCACCAAATTTTGCTCTGATTTCATCATAGTCATACTGGGTTGACATACTTTTTTCAAACAAATCAATCGTATCTGAAAAAATCAGTATCAATGTGCGGCCAATTGATGTAGAGTCCTTAACAATCATTTTGCTTTTAAACAGGATTTCACGGAGACTATTTAAATGCTGATTAATCGTAATCTGCTGGTCAATTAATTTTTGAAATGATTTGTCGGTATCCGATTTAAGGTCATAAAACTCCGATTTTGTGCGGATAAAGGCTGCTACTTCACGGATAGCCTCAGCCAGTTCCTGCTGAGCAAGCCGATAAGGCATGAACTGGCTGATTGAAAGACTTAATAATGTATACCAGATACTACCCAGGGTTATAAAAAGCGAGTATTCTACAATATTGAGCTCTCCGCTTGATTTATGTATATTCAGAAAAATCATGATAAGGGCAGCCGTTCCGACAGATGATGCCCTTGTGCCCCACGCCGCAAACATGGCACCTACAAATCCGAAAATAAGTAACTCCATTCCAATTAGAATAGGATACCCATTTATAAACTGGGTGAAGAGAGAAGTTAAAAAGACCAATACCACTGTAGCAAGCAAGGCATTTCTGCGGTGTGAGACCGGACCGGGAGTATCCGGAATACTAGCAATTAATGCCCCGAGAGAAATAGCAATGCCAGTTGCTAGATCACCAAAATAGGATCCGATGAGTGCAGGGATAATTGCTCCAAAGGATATACGCAGCCCATTTGCAAAATGTTGGCCGTAAAAAAAATGTAAGATATCCTGTGTTTTAATCATTTTTTACAAACAGCTAAGCTATCAAAAAAAACATCTCAGACAAAACTCTTAATTTAAGTCCATCTGAGATATTTATACCCTTTGATATCTGCCTGTTATAAGGCAACAACTGTTGATTCAATATTGCCTTTGGTAGCTTTGGAATATGGACAAGCATGGTTTGCTTTTTCAGCAAGACGTTGTGCTTCTTCTATGTGGATTCCTGGTATATGAACATCCAGTTCAGCAGAAAGGGCAAAGGCATTCCCGTCTTTATTAAATGATACCCGAACGGTCACTTCCGCGTTCGAAACATCAACCCCGTCTTTTGCGGCTACAGTTCCTAAAGCACCCAGATAGCAGGATCCCCAGGCCGCAGCAAATAATTGTTCAGGATTGAATCCTCCTCCTTGTCCATCCAGCTCATGTGGTTTGCGCATATCCCAATCAATCATTCCATCAGTTGATTTTACATGGCCATCCCGGCCTCCTGTTGCGGTAACCTCCGCAGTATATAATTTTTCCATTAATGCTTGATTTTGAAATTTCTATTTTGAAATAATATACGATAAACAAAAGCCTTTAGAAAATGTTTAAAAAGAGGAAGAAGAAAACTTATCAATTTTATTTTACGACGTTAGTTATATTGCATTTTTCGTATAGAAACACCAGATTGTATGCTATCATTACAATGAAAACAAATAACTGAAAGTGATATTTTTAAAATAAAGGTTTAAAGTTTGAAAAAATTGAATTAACTTCGAACATTCCATTATTGATTTTATTGCATAATTTAAATGCTAATATGAGAGCCGAACAGCAAGAGACAATTTATAAAAATGAAGTTTTAACTCGTTTTGAGTTATATAATAGTTTATTTCAAACCTTACCATTTCAAAAAGTAAAGCATACCGGTGCTTTATTGCCCTTTTTTACAAGCCATTGCGAACGGGAAGTAGAAAAGCAGGTAGATCCTAAAACGATCATTGCTCAGTTTTTTGAACAATACGGTCAGTATCAACAAGAAATGGACGAAGTAGATCTGCTATTTCGAATCATACAATATATAGAAAGGCGTGTCGTTTTATTTGACGCTGTGGAAGATGCGGAGTTTGTGAAAACCGGTCGTTCAGAAGACGCCTATTTATTAGGTTCTCTTTTAAAACAGGCAGCTACTAATCCTGAGTTAAATGAAAAAATAGTAGAGAAATTTAAAAACTTCTCATTACGATTAGTATTGACTGCTCACCCTACTCAATTTTACCCGGGCGCCGTATTAGGGATCATCACTGACTTAACAAAAGCATTAAAGGATAATGATCTAGACAATATCATTACGCTGCTGGAGCAACTGGGAAAGACTCCATTTATAAAAAAGGAAAAACCGACGCCAGTTGATGAAGCGATCAGTTTGGCCTGGTTTCTTGAGAATGTATTTTATCCGGTTATTTCTACGATTCAAAAAAGACTGGATAGTAATTTCGAAAGCCTGGAATCAAAAGATCCGATAATCCAACTGGGTTTTTGGCCGGGGGGCGACCGTGATGGAAATCCAAACGTAAGCGTACAAAGTACGAAAGAAGTTTCTGCATTATTAAGAACGATCCTCTTTCGTGCGTATTACCGGGATTTTAGAGTGTTAAAACGCAGGGTTACTTTTAGAGGGGTAGAACAATACATGGACAACCTTCAAAATTTATTCTACGAGAATAGTTTTAATCCGGTTGAAAATCCTGTTAATGAAAAACCTGTTATTTTAGAAAATCTTTATGCCATTAAGAAGGTTCTTGATACTCAACATGGCGGCTTGTTTGAAGAATTGGTAGATGACCTTATTTTGAAGGTAAAAAGTTTTGGTTGCTTTTTTGCAAGTCTGGATATCCGACAGGACAGCAGCATCTTAAGAAAATCGCATAAATTTCTCCGTGAAAAGCTATATCCACAAGAACTGGCAACAGCGGATTTTGAAGAATTATCTGAAGACCGTAAAAATGAGATCTTGCAATTTAAAGAGGATGATGTTGAAATTCAAAGTGATCTTGACCCGTTAGTGATTGATACATTTGAAGTTATTCATTACATCAAAAAAATGCAATTTGCAGGAGGGGAGTTGGCTGCACATCGTTTTATCATTAGTAATTGTCAGCAAGCATCCGATATTCTTCAATTGATCGAATTATTCCTGGCCAGTGGCTGGAAAATTGATGAGCTCCCAATCGATTTTGTTCCTTTGTTTGAAACTGTAGATGATTTGAAGCGTGCTGCAGATGTGATGAAAACACTTTATAATCATCCCTTATACCAAAAACATTTAAAGACACGCAAGGGTCAAACCATCATGTTAGGTTTCTCTGACAGTACCAAAGATGGCGGATATTTGATGGCAAACTGGTCGATTTACAAAGCGAAAATAGAACTTACTGCAGTCTCCCGTCAGCATGAAGTCGATTTAACCTTCTTTGACGGTCGTGGAGGGCCTCCTGCACGAGGTGGTGGTAAAACTCAGGCGTTTTATGCATCAATGGGTGAAGAGGTAGAGAATAATCATATTCAGTTGACCATTCAGGGTCAAACCATTAGTAGCCTGTACGGTTCGTTTGATACTGCCCATTATAATATTGAACAGCTATTGCAGGCCGGATTAGCGTCGACTTTAAATCCAAGACCCGGAGATACCTTGAATGCCAGTGAGAAAAAGCTTATTGAAGAAATGGCAGAAGTGAGCCATGAAAAGTTCTTAAAGTTACGGCATGATCCTTTATTTCTGGATTATTTAGAAGAGAAAAGCCCATTGAAGTTCTTATCAGAGATCAACATCAGTAGTCGTCCTGTAAAACGAAATGGCAATTCAAAACTACGATTAGAAGATTTAAGAGCGATTAGTTTTGTTACTGCCTGGAGCCAGCTTAAACAGGGTATTCCTGGTTTTTATGGTGTAGGATCTGCATTGGAAAATGCTGAAAAAACCGGTAATTGGGAGAAAGTTCAATCGCTGTATAAAAGTTCCGGAATGTTTAAAACCATCATTGATAACTGTGCCATGGCAATGTCTAAGATTAATTTCAATATTACCTCCCATTTATCAGATGATCCGGTTTACGGAGCGTTTTGGAAAACAATGAAAGATGAGTATGATCGTACCAAGCATTACTTGCTTAAAATAAGTAATTCCGAAAGATTAATGGATGAGTTTCCGGTTGACAGAGATTCCATCGCCATGAGAGAACGTATTATTCTTCCGTTGGTTGTTATTCAGCATTACTCAATTCAGAAATTAAATGAACTGGAAGAGAGCGATCCGCAGTATCAAATATATAGTAAGCTAATTACAAGAAGTATATTTGGCATTGTAAATGCTGGAAGGAATTTGGCATAGATACATTTTTTGCTTAAATTACTCTCAATTACTTTAACTCTATTCTACAAAATGAAACAGTCTAAATTTATAACCGCTTTGCTTCTTGCAGGAGCTGTCTTTTTAAGTTCATGTATTGATACAAATAAGGACATTAAATATAACAAGTATACCAAAGCAGATACTGAAGCGTTTACGTTCCTTAAGAAGACGTATGAGCAAGCTTTATTTCAACAATATGCAGCTAAGACTTATAATTTAGGAGCTGAATCTCAAAAGATTACGCAAGTATATAAATCTTTATCAGAGGAGTTGGTCAATCTTGCCACCAAGAATAATGTGCTGATGCCAAGCTTTGGTTCTGAGCATTTTGCCGAGAAAGCGGGTATAAATACGAGTGTTCCTGCAAAAAGAGATACATTGCCTGTTGATACGAACTTAAGAGAGCCGCTGGTTTCCCAAGCGGATGTTAATGAACTGCCTCAAGCGCCAGCGCCAAAGTTAAATGAGGTAGTAGGAAAAGTAGGTCAGGAAACTCCGTCGCAAAAAGTTATTCATTCACAAGAAGAAATTGTACATCAATTTGAAGTAGCAAGCAGAAATACAAACCTTTCCGTTCGCCATTTTGCAGAAAGCAAATTAACTGAACTAGAGAGCTTACTTGAGCAAACGAAATCTTCAATCAAATAAGCTTTAGAACATGTCTGAAAAACCTGTTAAAACCGGCTTATTGTCTTTTGGTATGTCCGGCAAGCTTTTTCATGCTCCATTTATTGCGGAAATGGAGCAATTTGACTTTGTTGCTGTTGTAGAGCGTAGCAAAAAAGAAGCTCAAAAGTATTATCCTGATGTTATTTCTTATGATTCAGTTGATGATATGTTAAGCAATCGGGAAATCGAATTGATAATCATCAACACCCCCAATAACACACATTTCGACTTCGCAAAAAAAGCACTTGAAGCTGGCAAAGATATTTTAGTTGAAAAACCATTTGTTGCGACCTCTGAAGAAGCAAAAGAGCTTTTTGAGCTTGGAAGAAAATTGAATAGAAAGGTATTGGTTTATCAGAACCGCCGTTGGAATAGTGATTTCTACTCTGTTAAAGATATTATCGAAAGCAAGAAACTAGGTGATTTAATTGAAATGCATGTCCGTTTTGATCGTTATCGTTTAGAAATCGGACCGAAAGCATTTAAAGAAACGCCGCTTCCGGCAAGCGGAATAGCGTATGATCTGGGTTCACATATTGTTGATCAGATCATCTATCTATTTGGAAAGCCTGAGAAAAGTTTAAAAATAGGTACGAAGAACCGTAAGGATACGCAGGTTGAAGACTATGTTTCATTTATCCTGTCTTATGGCAAGGGAGTGCAGGTATATATTACGACCAGCTATCTAGTAGCTGATACAAGTTCTGCCTATGTACTGCATGGCTCAGAGGGATCTTTTAGGAAGGAGCGGTCAGATGTTCAGGAAACGCAGTTAAATGAAGGAATGAAACCCAGTGATCCCGCGTATGGTATTGAAGCTGAAAGTGACCAGGGTGTCCTGACTTATTATAGTGAAGATAAAGAAAAGATCATCGAATATGTAGAGGCGAAAAGTTCAACTTTCTCCGATTTATTTGAACTTGTTTTTCAGACAGTAAGAAACGATAAGCCCTATCCGATTACCGAAGAGCAAATTATCGCTCAGCTCGAAATTTTAGAACAACCTTTCTGGAATTAACCCAAATATACTTTATATTGCATTTCATTTTTGTAATTGCAATACAACATATTTTGGTTAAAAACTGATGCAGAAAATACCTGACATAAAAGATATCCCATTAATCAACAGGGAAATAAGTTGGCTGCATTTTAATGAGCGGGTATTGCAGGAAGCGGCTGATCATACGGTTCCTCTTATTGAGCGATTACGCTTTTTAGCCATATTTTCCTCAAATCTTGATGAATTCTATCGGGTGCGTGTAGCCACATTGAACCGCTTATCGGATGTAAATGTACAGGCAAAAGAACTCTTGGGTTTTAGTCCCAAAAAGATCCTGAAACTTATTAAAGAATTAGTAGTCAAGCTGGAGCGACGGTTCGATAGCTTATACGATGAAATTATCAAGCTGCTTGCTGATGAGAAGATCTTTATTATCAATGAAAAGCAATTGAATGTTGGCAGAGGGCAGTTCGTTCGTCAATATTTTAATGAAGAGGTGCTTCCAAAGCTAGTGCCCATTATGCTTGATTACGGTAATATTACCAGACCCTTTCCTGACCTGAAGGATCGCCGGATTTATTTTCTTATTAAACTCACCCATAAAAAGAAAATCAGTTATTCTATATTGGAAGTACCCACGAAAGTTCTTTCCCGATTTTTAATTCTTCCGTCAGAAAGAAACTTGAATTTTATCATTTTACTGGAAGATATTATTCGTTATTGCTTTGAAGAACTGTTCTTTATTTTTAATTATAATAGCATTGAGGCCTATACGATCCAGTTAACCCGCGATGCCGAACTTGATTTAGACCTAAACGTTCAGGATAAGTTTATTGATGTTTTGTCATCCAGTCTTAAGAAAAGGGAGAAGGGGAAACCCATGCGCTTACTCTATGATTCTGAGATGCCGCAAGAAATGCTGGATTATCTAATGAACAAAATGAAGCTGGATTCTGATGCCTTTATTGCCGGCAATCGATATCATAATTTCAAAGATTTTATCAAATTTCCAAATGTTGGTCGAAAAGATCTTGAATTCCGGAAGCTGCCACCTTTACCGGTACGTGGTTTTGATTTACAGAAAAGCCTGTTCAGTCAGATGAAGAAATCAGATTATCTGGTAAGTCTGCCTTACCAATCTTATGATTATATCATTCATTTTCTGCGTGAAGCAGCGATCGATCCGAAAGTAGTGACCATTGCTATTTCTTTATATCGGTTGGCCGAATATTCAGATGTAGTGAATGCCCTTATCAATGCTGTTCGGAATGGTAAAAAAGTACATTGCTTTCTTGAACTTAAGGCCAGATTTGATGAGCAGGCGAATATTGATTGGAGCCAGAAGCTAACTGAGGCTGGTGCAAAAGTATATTTTGGTCTAGCAGACTTTAAAGTCCATGCCAAAATATGTTTGGTTGGCCGGAAAGAACGTAAGGGTATGCAATATTATGCAACCTTAGCCACCGGTAATTTCAATGAACAGACCGCTCATACCTATTGTGATCATAATTTGTTTACGGTTAATAAGGCCATTGTCAATGATCTGGAACGTTTGTTTACTGATTTAGTAAATAACAGGTTTAACAATGACTATTCTGCGATCATTACTTCACCCCTGGAGATTCGTCCGAAGCTAATCCAGTTGATTGACCAGGAAATCCAGCATGCCAAAGAAGGGCTACCAGCTTATATGATTTTCAAAATGAATTCCTTAACTGATGAGGAAATAATCTCAAAACTATATGAAGCAAGTAATGCTGGTGTGAAAATTAATCTGATTATCCGTGGAATGTGTTGTTTAATCCCTCAAGTTAGCGGTTTCAGTGAAAATATTAAAGTCAGGAGCATCGTTGACCGATATCTGGAACATGCCCGGGTATGGATATTTGGTAATAATAATCATGAGCAGCTATTTCTAAGTTCTGCTGACTTTATGAGCCGGAATCTGGATCGAAGAGTAGAGGTTGCCTTTCCGATTTTAGAAGCCTCTATCAGGAAACAGATTCGTAAAATCATAGATCTTCAGCTACTTGATGACACCAAGGCAAGGGAAATTAATATTGAAAATGATAATCGCTACCTAAAAACGGACGAGCGCATTCATCATCATGCACAAATAGAAACGTATTTATATTTTAAAAATAAAATAACCACATGAGATATGCCGCTATTGATATAGGTTCCAATGCCGTCCGTTTACTGATTGCAGAGATCACTCAAAACAAGAATGGATACAGTTTTAATAAAGACACGCTTATACGGGTTCCATTGCGACTTGGAGATGATGCCTTTTTACAGAAACGTTTAAGCGATAAAAAAGCAGATTTATTATTGAAGACGATGTCTGCATTCAGAAACCTGATGGATGCTTATGAAGTTGAGGATTATATGGCCTGTGCTACCTCCGCTATGCGCGAGGTAGAGAATGGGCCAGACCTGGTTGAGAAGATTAAAGGAGTAGGTATTGATTTGCAAATTATTGATGGTAATCAAGAAGCCGAAATAATTTATTCCAGTCATGTTATTGAAAGATTAGACATCAAAAAGACATATCTCTATATTGATGTTGGAGGTGGTAGTACAGAGCTTTCTGTTTTTAATTCCGGGGAATTAGTGGCTTCCAAATCATTTAATATCGGTACGATCCGTATTTTGGATAATCAGGACACAGAAGAAACTTGGGACAGTCTAAAGAAATGGGTTCGAAATAAAACAAAAGGTTATAAGAATGTAGTTGCTATTGGGTCGGGAGGCAACATTAATAAGCTGTTTTCTTTATCCAATGAAAAGCAAGGAGAGTTATTAAGTTATGACAAACTTAAATCATTGTCCGATATGCTTACTAGTTATTCATTAAAAGACCGCATTCAGGTACTCGGATTAAAGCCCGACCGTGCGGATGTTATTATACCTGCATGTAAAATTTTTACCAGCCTGATGAAGTGGGCAAAGATAAAAGAGATAGCAGTGCCTCGGATAGGTTTGGTTGATGGTGTTATTCAAACCTTGATTGATAAAAATCTAAAAAATAAACCTCAATAAATGAATGCGTTAAGGTGAAAATATAAAATAAAGCAGCTTATAGTTTGTGGAAATGAGAAAAGTATGTACTTTTGCCTCCGGAAAGCTGGCAGAGTGGTCGAATGCGGCGGTCTTGAAAACCGTTGACTGTCAAAGGTCCGGGGGTTCGAATCCCTCGCTTTCCGCAGATAACATTAAAGCCCTTAGAAACAATCTAGGGGCTTTTTTTATGCTTGAAAAGTCGGATCAAGACCAAACTAAGCAGCTTAAAAGACAAGTGTTGACGGATAACATAGAGATCCGCTCTACCTATTTGGCAATATTGTGTATTAGAAGTGTTTCCATTCGAGCAACCAAGTATCATCAGCACAAACATTCTCTGGTAATGATCTATTCGTTATTTAAACCTTTTATTGGGTTTCTTATCGCTGCTTTGATAACCTGATGACTTATCGTTAAAGTCGCGATTGCGAAAACTGAAATTGTAGTGATTGCAAATACCTGCCAACCCATATTAATTCTATACGCAAAGTCTTGTAGCCAAGCGTTCATCGACCACCACGCTAAGGGAGCTGCAATGAATAGTGCAATACTCAAGAGCAGAACAACTTCCTTCATTTGTATGGCAAACAAAGAAAAAACACTTGCTCCCATAACTTTGCGAATTCCAAATTCCTTTGTTCGCTGTTGAGCGGTGAACATAGCTAATCCGAATAATCCGAGAGAAGAAATGAATATACCGAGAAATGCAAAATAATTGGATAGTTTATTAACCGTTGCTTCCTTTTCATATAGCTTCTGATATTCTTCGTCAGCAAACGAAAAACTGAATGGCATCTTTGGGTTGAGTTCCTTGGCAATTTTTTCTAGACTAGCTAAAGCTTCATTAGTTTTTCCGGGTTCAGTCTGAATCAAGACATTTCCATATCTGTCATTGTCTCCATTCCGAAGTATTAAGGGTTTAATTGGTTCATGCAAAGAAGAAAAATGAAAATCCTTCACTACACCAACGATTTGTCCACTTTTGCCCCAAAAGTTCAACGTTTGTCCAACTGGCTCATCGAATCCAAATATTTTTAAGGCTGCTTCGTTAACCAAAAATGCTGCGGTGTCGGTTGCAAATTCTTTAGAAAAGTCTCTGCCGTCAACCAGCTCCAAATTCAGTGTTTTTACATAGTCATAACCGACAGCAGTGGTTGTGAACACATTAATTGTATTTGGATCTTTTCCTTTCCAATCAACTCCCCAAGTGCTGCTGCCAACAAGAGTTGGTGATTCTCCTGACCAAGAAACCATTTTAACCCCTTTGGACATTAGAGCTTCTTGTTTGAAAACATCAAATTTATCAATAAAATCAGCATCTAATGGCATATAAAATAGATTATCGCGATCATATCCTAAATTCATGTCATGAATATATTTCACCTGTTTAGAGATTACAATTGTTCCTATTATCAGTATTATGGAAAGGGTAAACTGAAAAACGACCAAGCCTTTGCGAAACCATGTTGCACTTTTACTGAATTGTAGCTTGCCTTTTAATACAGTAATCGGGTTAAATGAAGAAAGAAAAATGGCAGGATAACTACCAGACAACAAGCCAGTCAAAAATGCCAACATAAGGACTATTAGCCAAAAAGAATCATTCAAATGAGGGAATGACATCTGTTTTCCAGTAAGGTGATTAAAAGAAGGCAATAACACACCTAAGAGAATTATGCCTATTATAACTGATACTATGGCAATCGCCATGGCCTCACTAATAAACTGTCCTACCAATGAGGATCTTATTGCACCAACAACTTTGCGAACACCGATTTCTTTAGCTCTCTTTGCTGATCGTGCAGTTGTAAGGTTCATGAAATTTATACAGGCAACTATTAAAATAAAAATTGCTACCAAGCTAAATAATCTTACATACTCGATGCGACCTCCAGCAATAAAACCTTCTTTAAAGGTTGAATTTAAGTAATGATCTTTATAGTGTTGCATGCCAAGTTCAGCGCGAAAGCTATCTGATGTCCCTTTATACTTGTCTAAGAATTTCCTGATTCGATTTTCAACTAACTTAACATTGGAACCCTTTCGCAGTAAAACAATTGTATTAATCCCGGTATTTCCCCAGTCCTTTGCCCAGGAGTTTTCGGTTAAAAACTCGGTCCAATTGATTACAAAATCAAATTTCGTTGAGGCATTCGGAGGAAGATCCTTAAATACTGCTGTTATTTTAAGATCCTTTTTATTTTCATAAGTGAGGGTTTTACCTATTGCATTATTGGCGCTTCCAAAGAAAGCATTGGCCATTTTCTCGGAAATGCATATATCTAGTGGTGAATTTAATGCATCAGCAGCATTACCTTGCACCAAAGGGTAGCTCATCATTTTAAAATAATCCGAATCAGCATAGCATCCCTCAAATTTCATTGCCTTATCCTTATACTCGAAAGAAAGACGATCTGGACTGGAATCTATCCATGCAAAGCTCGATGCCGCTTCTATTTCCGGCACTGATTGTTTCAGCTCATTTGCTAAAACTCCTTCCGTTCCGTAACTAGCATTAGCAACATTATTAATATACTGTCGCTCATATAACAAATAAAGCCGATCTCCGTTCTCGTGAAAATTATCTATATTCTTTTCGTCCATTACCCATAATATTATGAGTAAACTACAGGCTGTTCCTATTGTTAATCCTAATATATTAATGAATGAAAAAGATTTATTTTGAACTTGGTTCCGCCAAGTTATTTTTAAGAAATTTTTAAACATAACTTCTAATCTTTTTTTGGTCAATTCAAAATTGTCAAATAATAGGCCATTGATTTAACGCATTCATTATGAGATAACTAACACGAAAGTTGTATCCGCATGTTCGGTTTTGATACATCGATTGTTCGATTACGTACATATTGTATTATTCTATAAAACAATCGAATATTTATTGCTTTTAAAATCGCATTTACTGACTCTTAATTTTTCCTAGCTAAATTTCTTCAACATGTTCCAATATCGTCTTGGATAACTGAGTTTCCGTCATTTAAAGAACTATGATTTGAGTAATATTTTCATTTTCCGATAACACAATTAACTTTTGTCTTTTCTTGTATTCTTATTTTCTACCCTCATTATTGGGCGATGGTTTGTCCAGCTCAATTTGCTACGGACTGCGTAGCAAATCTCCGAGTCCTCGGGGACTTAATGGCTGGGCGATCTTTGTTGTAAAATTTCTTGTCGTCGCATTTTTTTTGTTTTATAAAGTGATTCATAATTTTCATAATTTAAGTTATTGTTTTTAAAATTGGGTTTTGGATTTATTGATGCAAACATAAAGCGGCTTTTTTGACTTTTCAAACTTTGATACAAATTGATAGCCGATGATACAAATTGCAACAGATTGATAGGTGAAATCCGTCTGTTGCTAGCTTCAAAACAGTGGCTGACAGTCCTTAAACGGTACGCGAGAAGAATTGATTGGTCTCAATTTTTGACACGTTGGGTAATTGGTGGATACCTCGTGGATACCTGGTTCTACACGCACTCGTATAATGGCCGTATAACGTCCATTGTACCTTCATTGGTTTGCCGTCTTTTGGCGGTTTTAACATTAACGGACTATCAAATCGTATCATGAGCGATCAAAACGTGTCACCAGCTATCAATGTGTCTCATCACCGATCAATTCTTCTCAAAGTTTGTTTACTGCCCAAAAAGTCTGAATTTTTGCATCTGGTTTTAGATTTATTCGTTCTTTGAAATTTTTTGGTATTGATTTTTTTATCAATAAGCAGGCCCTTGTAGATTTTTTCAAGAGATCTGTGGGATTGCAAATGATCGATTTGTTCGTTTGTTATTATTTCAAGTTATACATTCAAGTTTTTATCAATGAGCAGACCTTTGCGGATTTCTTTTTCAGAAATTCGCGAGAAGCGAATGATAAAAACTGAGCAGGAAGGAGAAAAAAAGATTTCAACCTAGATCGAAAGTTAAAGAAAGCCATACTCCATTAATTAGAAGAAATATTTTTCTTTTACATTTTATTTAAAACAAATAAACTATGAAAATAGTTGTATAACTAAATAATTAGTTTTATATTTGATTCATCATGAATAAAAAGAAAGAAATAAGAGAGTTAACAAAAGCGGAAGAGGAGATCATGCAACAACTGTGGACATTGAAAAAAGCTTTTGTAAAAGAAGTAATAGATGAATTGCCTGAGCCAAAGCCTGCCTATAATACGGTATCTACTGTTATCAGGATTTTAGAAACGAAAGGTTTTGTTGCGCATGAAAGCTTTGGCAAGAGCCACCGCTACTATCCGATAATTGATAGGGAAGCGTACAAGGGCTTTGCAACGGGAAAATTAATGTCCTCATACTTTGATAATTCCGCACAGAGTATGCTATCCTTCTTTTTGGAAAAAGAAAAACTGGATATAAAGGAGGTTGATGAAATTTTAAAAATAATAGAGAAAGCAAAAAGAGAAAAAAAATAAACTGAAAGCTATGAGTTATTTATTGTGGGCCAACGTTTACCTGGCTGTTTTTTATGGATTCTATTGGTTCTTTTTAAGGAAAGAAACCTTTTTTCACCTAAATAGGTGGTATTTTTTATGCAGCGCAATGCTTTCTTTTACCATTCCGTTGTTGGATTTAAATTTATTTTCTTTTGAGACAAGTCCGGAACTATTTTCAGTGACTCTGCCGGAAGTACAAATCAATGGAATGGCGGATTTGCCGAATTCTTTTTCACGGCTATTCTACATTTATTTAATTGGCTGTTCTACCGCGTTTATATGGTTTTTGTACAGGGTCCTGCTTATTAAAAGAAACTTAAAAACCATCCATTCAGGAGACGCATATTCTTTTCTTCATTTAATAAAAGTTGATCCGCATTTGACCGGACAGGATAAAATTATTGCCCATGAGCATATACACGTGAAACAGCTTCACAGTTTAGACATCTTGATATTTGAAATTATCCGAATCATTAACTGGTTTAATCCCATTGTATACTTGCTTATCCGTTCCGTAAAATTAAACCATGAATATATTGCTGACGAAGAAACTGCATGTATGGAAAATGAACGGATAGACTATGCAAACCTGCTGGTAAGTCAAGCTTTTGGCACACAGCGTTATTCACTGAGAAACAATTTTTTCAATAAACCCTTTCTAAAAAAACGTATCGCTATGTTATTTAAAAACAAATCAAAAAAATCAGTATTGCTTAGATTTTCATTACTGATTCCTATTATGCTGGTTGCATTCGCCTTTCAGGCTGAAAAAGTACCTGAGATGAATATACCGGTTTCTAAATTCGACGTTCATGCTGAAAAAGTACAGGAGAGTAATGTACCGGCTTCTAAAGATGAAGTTACTTCAAAAATTTCGACCGTATTGCATAGGGATACTACTGCAGTTTTTACAGCAGTTGAAGTTCCACCTGTGCCGGCAGGTGGCATGCAAGGATTTTATCAATACGTCGGAGATAATTTTGTTTATACTGAGGAAGCGCTGGCAGCTAAAGTAACTGGAAGAATAATTGCCCAATTTATTGTTGAGAAAGATGGATCCCTATCCAATATCAAAATATTAAGAGATCTGGGCTATGGGACTGGTGAGGCGGCCGTGAAAATGTTAGAAAACTGTCCGAAATGGAAACCAGCAATCCAGAATGGAAAAAATGTTCGGGTTCAATTCACATTGCCCATTCAGCTAAATCAAAGGGCAGAAGAGGAATCAAAAGATGCTGATCCTTTAGAATCGACACCAACCGAATCGACACCAAATACCAATACGGGAAATAATCCTGCGTAAAATAAACGCGGATATCTTCTACATAAATAAAAGCCATGGTAAGATTGTCATGGCTTTTATTTATGTAGAATTATAATTTTATATCTTCACTCATCTTTTTTTTGATAAAATATCAATGATCTCTTTTAATTCATCCGGTGCAAGCAGGCCGTTTCGTCGCAGAAGCACCTCATAATCCTTATCCAGGATAATCCATAAAGGATAAGAAATTCCTTCTTTTTGATTGCCCAACTCAATGGCCAATTCATGAATACCCGTTGATAATCCGCTGCTTTTATAGCGGTAGACTTTTTCATTAAACAGAATGCTGTCTTTTGTTTCGGCGTTGAACTCAACAAAATAGAAGTTGTTTTTAGCATCCTGAAAGTCTTGGTTCCTTTCTAGTTGAACCTTTTGCATTTTGCAGTACACGCACCAATCCGTAGATAGTAGGATCAGTACAGGTTTCGTTTGTGCTTCCAGACTGTCGGCCAATGCTGCGATAGGGGTTGATGTGTTTTTCTCCTGTGCCGTTGCAAAAGTTGCGGCAAGGAGGGTTGAAACTAAAATAATTATCCTTTGTATGCACATAACGATTGTTTTTATTAAAAGAGGGTATACCGTAGTCCAAGGAATCCTCGTATACCTTGATTGGGTCCATATACATAATCCGGGTCAAATGTCAATCCATAAGGATTGTCAGGCGTTATCATCGCTTGGCCATTTCCGTCACGTTGAACGTTTTTGTCAAATGGATCATTTGTTCGGGCTATAATAAATGGGTTGCCTTTGTTCGGTGTCCAGTTTAAAAGGTTTTTTACACCGCCATAAATTTCAAAGCTGCTATTGATGCTTTTGGTAATTTGTATGTTCTGGATACTCCACCATGGCGAATATTCTGTCCTGGGATCCGTCTCACTTATCAATGGCAAGCGCATGGGACCATAAAGGTTGCCTGTATAATCCAGTGTTAGACCCAATTTCCTTACTGTATAACCGATATTCCATACCCCGGTAAATTTTTCAGCGAACAATTGTCTTGTTTTTTCTCCTTCTTCTGTACTATATACATCCATTGCTGTAGCGCCTAACAATAACTTTAAACCATTATTAAAGGCGATGTCCATATTTAATGAAAAACCTCTGGATACAGCATATCCATCCAGGTTGTCATAGATGATTTTATTGACATCCGTCTCGTAATCGGCAATGATCTTATTGTTGAAATGAGTATAAAAAGCGGAGGCATCCAAGCCAATGAACGTGCCATTAGCTGTAAATATGTTTTTAACAAAGTTAAGATTTCCGTTCCATGAAGTTTCGGGCTTCAGATCGTTCAGGAATACGACTTCCCGAGCACCGGTCAGTGCCGCGTGGTCCTCGGTAAAGACGTTCGCTACGCGGTAGCCGTTTCCGATGCTTAATCGCAATATGTTATTTTTATTTTTTGAATTCCATTTATAATTAATACGCGGCGTAAGGACACTTCCATGTATGGAATTATAATCATACCGCATGCCCAATAAGAGTTTGTTATCCTCGTTGAGGCTGATTTCGTCTTGTAAAAACAGCCCCGGCAAATTGGTGTGAGATGGTTTATTCTCATCTGGGTTTTCAAATGATGCGGTTGCAGGAGTATTGTCATCGTAATAAGTATATCGATAGGATAAACCTGTAAGGAAATCATGGTTCTTCACCTTCTTGTTCCAGGTAAGCTGTCCAAAAGCGATGTATTGATCAGCCATGTAAGGTTCATCTCCATAATAGCTATTGTGGTTATGGCCGTTGGTGCTGAACTGAAAGAGGATCGTTTCTTTTACCGGCAGTTGGTAGGTGCCAAAAAGTTCCCAGCGCTTGGTATAAATGCTTTCAGCATAAACTTCATCACCACCTCTGTCTTTTTTGGTCCAGTCCATTTCTCCTCCCCAGCGGTCTTCATATACATAACGCGCCGCCATGGAGAAAACCCGGCTATCTTTTCTTTCAAAGTCCCATTTGTTGAATACTGAAATCCTGTTTTGAAGGGTCAAATCGGTAAAGCCATCGTTATTGTTGTCAATTGGGTTTTGATAATTAAAGTAGTTTATACCAAGTAAGGATTGCGCTTTTTTTCCGGCGCTGAACTTAGCAGCTAGATCTGCATTTATTTCCCCCCAATCTGTACCGAATACATCGGCTGATAAGGCTGGAGCAGTAGATGGTTTTTTGGTAATGACATTTATTAATCCTCCAACGGCTTCACTTCCGTATAAAGTTGAGGCCGGTCCCTTTACGATC